>JACCDL010337198.1_pt1 | contig 232670 bp, 218 predicted proteins | sample 7441931 | NCBI WGS metagenome assembly JACCDL01 (sample SAMN15323437, study PRJNA562643) | freshwater metagenome | isolation source: river surface water | place: USA:Blue River Watershed | collected 2017-08-16
CCAAGGAATTTGACATTCCGTTTTTGGCGCGCCGTATGATCATTAACCAGATTCCTATTCCAAATAAGCTCAATTTATTTGGAAAAAAACCTTGGGAAATTCCGCATTTAGATACTTTAGAATTATGGAAATTTGGCGATTACAAGCATTTCACTTCGTTGAAACTGATGTGTAAAATCTTGGGTATTCCCTCTTCAAAAGGCGATATCGATGGTAGTCAGGTGGGACATGTGTTTTATGTAGAAAAAGACATTGACCGTATTGTGACCTATTGTGAAAAAGATACGATTGCCGTTGCACAGATTTTCCTTCGCTTGCGCCGCGAAGACTTATTAATTGACGACGAAATTAGTCATGTTTAATTTAGTAACGTTATGAAAACAGCCCAACAACTCGCCAAACATTTTAGAGACGTTCATTTTGGAGGCAATTGGACTTTTGTCAACCTGAAAGACACAATGGCTGATATTAGTTGGCAAGAAGCCACCGCCAAACACCTAGATTTTAACACGATAGCCACCTTGCTTTTTCACATCAATTATTATGTAAATCCAGTAGCAAAAGTATTTCAAGGTCATCCCTTGAACGCAAGTGATACAGTCAGTTTTGATTGTCCAACGATTACTTCTCAAGAAGAATGGGATCATTTAGTTCAAAAAACCTTAGACGATGCTGAACAATTTGCAATAGAGGTTGAGAAATTGGAGGAATCGAAATTATTTGAAGTATTCTCCGAAGAAAAATACGGGAATTATTTCAGAAATATAGCAGGAATAATTGAACACACGCATTATCATTTGGGACAAATTTCGTTAATAAAAAAAATGATACGACATAAAGAATAATGATGAACTCTTTGTTGCAATTGCAATTTGACTTTGATGTTGAAATTGTCTTTGCATTGGATTTATTACATTTACAAAAAATATAAATTATGGTATTAAGTAGATTTTGGTTGGTGATTTTTATTTCCTCAATTACCTTTATCGTTTTTAGTTTGTTTTCGGGTGACAATTATACGATTGATCATTTATTAAATGGGAAAAAAGACGATCCTATTTTAGTGGCTGAAAAGTATTTGGAACAAGTTCCGGCTTTTGTCAAAGACAGCATTACTAAAGCACCAGATCAAACGATGGTCATCAATTCTGATACTACTTATGTTTACATGAACAAAACGGTAAAAATCTACAGTGGTGTTCAAAAATCAGACGGTTTATTGGCTACTTGTAAAAGCACTTTGGTCGATTTGATTTTGCCTCTTATTGCTTATTTGGCTTTCTTTTGCGGCTTGATGGAATTGCTAATTATATCAGGTGCATCTGGGAAATTAGCTCAAATATTGAGCCCGGTATTTGTAAAAGTATTCCCTTCTGTTCCAGAAAATCATCCTTCCATTTCGTACATGACCTTAAATTTTGCTGCTAATTTCCTTGGATTGGATTCGGCAGCCACGCCCTTTGGTTTGAAAGCGATGGAAAGTTTACAAGAACTCAATCCCGAAAAAGACAAAGCGAGCGATGCGCAAATTATGTTCATGTGTTTGCACGCTTCAGGGTTAACCTTAATTGCCACTTCTATTATTGGGTATCGTGCGGCCGCTAACGCAAGCAATCCAGCCGATGTAATGCTGCCTTGTATTATAACTTCGTTCATAGGAACTATTGCTGCTTTTTTAATCGTAGGTATAAAACAAAAAATCAATTTCAAAAGCGCTTCATTAGTGGTGTCTTTAATGGTATTAATCGCAGCTATTATTGGTTTGTTATTCTATGTAAACCAATTGGATTTAATTGGTAAAAACTATTTTACAAGCAACCTTTCTGCTTTAATCTTGATTGCAATCATTGCTTTCACCTTGGTTTTTTCTTTTGTCAAAGAGAAAAAATTCACAGAAGCCAATACAACAGTTTTCGAATCCTTTGTGGTTGGAGCTAATAACGGAATCAAAACCGGAGTGGTTATTTTTCCTTATGTTTTAGCGATGTTGGTAGCGATTTCGCTATTTAGAAATAGCGGTTTGTTTGAAATCATCAGCAATTGGATTGCCTTTATTTTCTCTAATATGGGGGTTAATAAAGAAATTACCGATGCGCTTCCTGTCGCAATGTTGCGCCCATTTAGCTCCGCTGGATCTCGTGGTTTTTTAATTGATTCTATGAATACTTTTGGAGCCGATTCGCTTACGGGTCGATTGAGTAGTATTTTTCAATGCAGTGCTGAAAGTACTTTTTACGTGATTGCGGTATACTTCGGTTCAGTCAACATTAAAAACACACGCTACGCTTTAGGCACCATGCTATTGGTAGATGTAATTTGTGTGATCACTGCTATTTTTGTAGCGAGTTGGTTCTTTTAATAACCAATTTTTACTCTGAATATAAGTTAGAAACACTCATAACAAGTATAGTAATTTAGCAAATTAATCCAAGGGTAAATGTCAAACATTCCGTAACTTTACTCCTCTAAAAATTCAATAATGGACTTTATATATCAAGACCCGTATCCCATTTTAAAAGACGATACGCAATACAAAAAATTGACTGCTGACTTTGTACAAGTGGAACAACTGGGTAACAGAGAAATCCTTACGGTTGACCCTAAAGGATTGGAATTGTTAGCGCAAGAAGCCATGAATGACGTTTCGTTTATGTTGCGTACAGCGCATTTGCAAAAACTAAACAACATTTTGAACGATCCAGAAGCCACAGACAACGATCGTTTTGTGGCGTACAATTTATTGCAAAACGCAGTCGTAGCCGTAGAAGGGCAGTTGCCTTCTTGTCAAGATACCGGAACGGCGATTGTAATGGCTAAAAAAGGCGAAAATGTATACACAGGAGCTGATGATGCCGAATGGTTGTCGAAAGGAATTTTCAATACCTACCAAAATAAGAATTTAAGGTATTCGCAAATTGTTCCGATTTCGATGTTTGAAGAAAAAAACTCAGGATCCAATTTGCCGGCCCAAATCGATATTTATGCTAAAAAAGGAGCGTCGTATGAGTTCTTATTTTTAGCAAAAGGTGGAGGTTCTGCTAATAAAACCTTTTTGTACCAACAAACTAAATCCTTGTTGAATGAAAAATCAATGGAGACTTTCGTTCGCCAAAAAATCAAAGATTTAGGAACATCTGCTTGTCCGCCTTACCATTTGGCTTTAGTCATTGGAGGCACTTCCGCCGAAGCGAATTTGGCAGCTGTGAAAAAAGCCTCAGCAGGTTATTTCGATAATTTACCTACTTCAGGAAATATGGCCGGTCAGGCTTTCCGAGATTTAGAATGGGAGAAAAAAGTATTGGAGTTTTGCCAAGAAAGTTCTATTGGAGCCCAATTTGGCGGAAAATATTTTGCCCACGATGTTCGTGTCATTCGTTTGCCGCGTCACGCTGCTTCTTGTCCAGTTGGATTAGGCGTTTCGTGTTCGGCTGATAGAAATATCAAAGGGAAAATCACTAAAGACGGTATTTTCTTAGAGCAATTGGAAACCAATCCAAAACAATTTATACCGGCTACGCCACCGCATTTGGAGGCACCAGTTGAGGTTGATTTGAACCGACCAATGAAGGAAATATTAGCTGATTTGTCGCAATACCCAATCAAAACTCGTTTGAAATTAAACGGAACTTTGATTGTAGCGCGTGATATTGCTCATGCTAAAATCAAAGAATTATTAGATGCCGGTAAACCAATGCCAGACTACTTTAAAAACCATCCAATTTATTACGCTGGACCGGCTAAAACACCAGACGGAATGCCGTCAGGAAGTTTTGGACCTACTACAGCTGGCCGTATGGACGTGTATGTAGAAGAGTTCCAAAAAGCAGGTGGCAGCATGATTATGTTAGCCAAAGGAAACCGTACCAAACAAGTAATGGATGCTTGTAAAACTTATGGTGGATTCTATTTAGGTTCTATTGGTGGTCCAGCGGCCATCTTAGCGCAAGACAACATCTTGAAGGTAGAAGTAGTAGACTTTGAAGAATTGGGTATGGAAGCGGTACGTAAAATTACCGTGAAAGATTTCCCTGCTTTCATTATTACGGACGATAAAGGAAATGACTTCTTTGAGAATTTGTAAAAGCAGCACATTAAAGAAGTAGCTACTTAAAGTAAAACCTGCAAATTAAAACGTTCTCAATTTGCAGGTTTTATTTATTGAGATTATGACATAAAAATTTTAGTTCGCGATAATTTCGAACAAGTACTAAAACTAATTCCCCTAATAACTTGAATCAATTTATAGGATTACAAACCATCGTTTGTTGAATCATTATTTGATTCCAAATCTTTAGAAACTGTTTTTTTATTCAAGTACGGATAATTTTCTTCGGATTGTTTTTTATTACTATGAAATATATTCCACATAGTAAAAAACATGTATACGGAGAAAATTATAAAACCTACGATGTAAAATCCTATACTCATGATTTTCTTCTTTGACGGATTGCTATTGCAAATAATAATATGGTACCTGGCCAGTGAGCAGAATACTGTGCTTCTTCAAATCTCCCCATCATACCTAGCCCTATAGAATATAACATACAAATAAATGCTAAAATTACAGGGTACCATTTTGTGATAAATTCTTTCATGTTTTTGGCTAATTTAAAAATGTAATTCATTAATTTTCATAAAATTACGTAAAAATTGTATATGCATTGTAGAAAACATAAAAAAATAATTTTAGAAATGTATAATAGTTTTTTATGAAATATTCCTTCCTATCTAAATGTTAGTCAACATAAAAAACTGTATGCTTTAATTTTTTACATTAGTAAATTCATTTGATGAATATTTAGTATTCTTCATAAAATAAAAACCCGCTATTCTTAGCGGGTTTTTTTATTTTATTGAAATAACAAGGGAGCAAACTCCGATAAGTAATCGCGCCAATTGGACCACGTATGGCCTCCTGAAGTTTCGTGGTACTCGTATTTGAATTGTAAGCTGTCTAATAGTTTTCGGTATTCGTTAGATCTTTCAAAAAGAAAGTCTGAGTTGCCAATGCCGATCCAGTACAATTTAAATCCATTATCTCTTTGTGTTTTTAGTTTATTGGTGAAATCACTGTACATAGTTGCTTGTGAATCTTTGGGTTGTAATAGGGCCGAAGAAAAAACACCTACATAATCAAATATAGTAGGATAATTAGCCGAGATCACTAAGCTGTGCATACCGCCCATAGAAAGGCCTGCAATGGCACGAAACGCTTTTTCTTTTTTTACGCGGTAATTGCTTTCAATGAAATTAATAATGTCACCAAACGCCGCTTCTGTTTTACCAGCAAAAGTAGCGGGACGCATGAAAATAGGTTTTACAAATCCTTCGCTTGATTCTCCTGGAGTGGCTGTTTGATCCGCATTGCCATTCGTCATGACTACAATCATCGGCTTTGCTTTGCCTTGGGCAATTAAATTGTCCATGATTTGAGCCGTACGACCCAATTCCATCCAAGCGTTTTCATCACCACCTGCACCGTGCATTAAATACAACACAGGGTATTTTTGTTTACTACTTTCATAACCTGCTGGTGTATATACTGTCAGACGACGTGTGCTTTCTAGTTTTGGAGAGTGGTACCAACGTTTGGCCACTGTTCCGTGAGGCACATCGGTTACTTTGTATAAGTCGGCTTTTCCACCGCCTACTAAAAACACATTGACTACTGTGGATACATCGCGAATTAAAAAGGCATTATTTGGGTCGAAAGCTTTAACGCCATCCACATAAAACGAATAACTGTACAATTCTGGGTTAAGCTTTTTGGTAGTTAAGGTCCAAATCCCGTCTTCTCCTTTAGTTAATAAACCGCCTTCAGGAACACAATCTCCTTGTACTTTTACTTCCTTAGCATTTTTGGCATCCAATCGAAAAGTAACCGTATTATCTGCGTTTATTTCTGGCGAAATAATCTCTTTCTTTTTCGAAAAGTCAACATTTTCTTGAGCTTGTGTGCTAATGCTTACAAAAAGCAGTGCGAGAATTAATAAGGTTTTTTTCATTTTTGGTTTAGTTAATTAGCATTTCAGGAATTTCTCCTTCAATGATGAGGTTTGCTTCTGTGTTCGCAATTATATGTTCAACACTTACGCCCGGAGCACGTTCCAATAATTTGAAACCTTTTGGTGTGACTTCCATCACAGCCAATTCGGTTACGACTTTTTTGACACAACCAACACCCGTTAGCGGCAATGTACATTTTTTAAGAATTTTACTTTCGCCGGCTTTGTTGACGTGCATCATGGCCACGATGATATTGTCGGCAGAAGCCACTAAATCCATCGCGCCTCCCATTCCTTTGACCATTTTACCTGGAATTTTCCAGTTGGCGATATCGCCATTTTCAGCTACTTCCATTGCGCCAAGAATTGTTAAATCGACTTGTTGGCTTCGGATCATTCCAAAACTCAAGGCCGAATCAAAAAAACTGGCTCCCGGAAGGGTAGTGATGGTTTGTTTCCCCGCATTGATTAAATCGGCATCTTCTTCGCCTTCGAATGGGAAAGGCCCCATGCCAAGCACACCGTTCTCCGATTGAAACTCCACCGAAATGTCGTTGCGCACATAATTAGCCACCAAGGTTGGAATTCCAATTCCTAGATTGACATAGAAGCCGTCTTTGACTTCTTGTGCTATTCTTTCTGCGATTTGATTTTTATCTAGTGCCATTTTATTTTCAAATTTTCAAATTGAATAATTTTCAAATTATTTTTTACGAGTAGTCCGTTGCTCAATTCTCTTTTCAAATTTTTCTCCTTGAAAAATGCGTTGTACGAATATGCCTGGTGTATGAATTTGGTTTGGATCTAAGCTGCCGGCTTCAACTAATTCTTCCACTTCGGCAATGGTGATTTTTGCGGCACCTGCCATACACGGATTAAAATTACGTGCAGTACCTTTAAAAATTAGATTGCCTGCTGTATCGCCTTTCCATGCTTTTACAATGGCAAAATCGGCTTGGAAAGCATGCTCTAAAACGTGCATTTTTCCGTTGAATTCTCGAGTTTCTTTTCCTATTGCCACTTCGGTTCCATAGCCAGCGGGAGTGAAAAAAGCTGGAATTCCATTTTGGGCAGCACGACAACGTTCGGCCAAAGTACCTTGTGGAATGAGCTCCACTTCGAGTTCGCCCGATAGCATTTGGCGTTCAAATTCGGCGTTTTCTCCCACATAGGAAGAAATCATTTTTTTGATTTGTTTGTGTTGTAATAAAAGTCCCAATCCAAAATCGTCAACGCCTGCGTTATTGGAAATACAGGTCAAATTTTTGGTTTGTTTTTGAACGAGTTCAGCAATAGCATTTTCGGGAATACCGCACAATCCGAAGCCACCCAAAAGGAGAGTCATGTTGTCTTCAACGCCTTGAAGCGCTTCTTGTGCGGAGGATACTTTTTTGTTAATCATGTGTATTAGTATTAATTCATGAATTTAAAAACAGTATTTAAGTTGCAATTTTCCAATTGAAAACACAACCCTTAGCCCCGGCAGTAACGGCATCCTTTATGGCTAGGTTTTAGCCATAAAGATACAGTGAATGGCGGGAAATAGCTCCTGTAACAAGAACTATAATTCGAACTCTTCGGTGCTTTGTTCCGTATCAGTAGAGTCTTTAACTACCGCAGCAGGTCTAGAATAACAATCCACTTTAATACCAAGATTAGCGGGTCTGTCAAAATCTTCTTTGGATACATTGAGCGTTTCGTCTTCGTAACATTTTTTCATGAAATACCCCCAAACCGGTAAGGCTGCTGTTGCTCCTTGACCGTAAGTAAGACTTCTGAAACGCGCGGAACGGTCTTCGCAACCTACCCAAACTCCGGTAACTAAATTAGGAACCATTCCCATAAACCATCCATCGGATTGGTTTTGAGTGGTTCCGGTTTTACCGGCAATTGGATTTTTAAACATATACGGATAGCCCGTCCAGCGGTTGTCTCCGTTTCCGCCACCTTCGGTGCGCAAACGTTCTCCAGATCCGCCTTCGGTAACCCCTTCTAATAATTTGATCACGGCAAATGCAATGTCTTTGTTCAAGACATCGTGAGACTCAGGCACCGGTTCGTAAAGAACCACACCACTTTTGTCTTCGATTTTTCTTAAAAATTGCGGTTTTACATATACCCCTTGATTAGCAAAAGTACTATAAGCAGCTACCATGTCTTGAACAGTAATTTCTACAGCTCCAAGTGCAATAGACGGTTGTGCTGGAATTTCAGAAGTTACCCCTAATTTATGTGTTAATTCAACCACAGTCTCAGGACCTGTTTTGTCAATTAATTTGGCTGAAACGGTATTGATGGAATTGGCCAAGGCTCTTTTTAAAGTGACCATACCACGGTATTTTTGATCAGAGTTTCTAGGTTCCCAATCTTCGGTAACGTTGTGCTCTCCTTTGCGAATCATAAACGGCCCATCCAAAATAGAATCACAAGGCGACATGCCTAATTGTTCTATCGCAGTTGCGTAAACAAAAGGTTTGAAGGTAGAACCTACTTGTCTCGCTCCTTGGCCCACGTGATCGTATTGGAAGTATTTGTAATTGATACCACCTACCCAAGCTTTGATGTTTCCAGTTTGTGGTTCCATGGCCATTAAACCTGATTGCAAGAAGTGTTTGTAATAACGAATCGAATCCAAAGGCGTCATAATCGTGTCTCTTTCTCCTTTCCAAGTGAAGACTTTCATCTTGGTTTTTTGTTTGAACGAAGCCATGATTTCTTCTTCGCTTTTGTCATTGGATTCCATGATGTTCCATCGTGCCGAAGCTTTCATGGCTTTTTTCAGGATACGATCGGTTTCGGCTTGCGAGATATTTACAAACGGGGCGTTTTTATTCTCTTTGGCTTGGTCGAAGAATTCTTCTTGTAGATTAGCCATATGCGCTTCTACTGCCTCTTCAGCATACAATTGCATGCGCGAATCAATGGTAGTGTAAATACGCAATCCGTCTTTGTAAATGTTATAATCTGAACCGTCTGGTTTTTTATTTTCTTCTACCCATTTTTTCATGTATTCTCTCAAATATTCTCTGAAATAGGTAGCAGTTCCGTCTTTGTGACTTTCTAATTTGAAGTTTAATTTGATTGGTAAACGTTGTAATTGTAGTTTTTGAGCTTCGGTAATAATCTCCGCTTTTTCCATTTGCTTCAATACTACGTTACGTCGATTGGTTACCCCTTCGATATTTTTTACCGGGTTGTACAAACCGGAGTTTTTAAACATACCCACCAAAACAGCAGATTCTGTAATTGTTAGGTCTTTCGGTTCTTTTGAGAAATAAGTTTTGGCTGCCGAGTTCACCCCTACGGAGTTGTTTCCAAAATCATACACGTTGCAGTACATGGCAATGATTTCGTTTTTGGTGTATTGTCTTTCTAAGCGAATGGCAATAATCCATTCTTTTGCTTTTTGGATAATACGAAACGGTAAAAACTTGGAACCTTCTCCGTGAAATAATTGTTTGGCTAATTGTTGGGTTAGCGTACTGGCTCCTCCCGAAGTCCCAAAACTCAATATAGCTCTTAACGTTCCTCTACCGTCAATTCCGGAGTGATCATAAAAACGAGCATCTTCGGTTGCCACTAAGGCTTGAACTAAATTTTTAGGCAAGTCGGAATACTTTAATTGGGAACGATTTTTTTCAAAATATTTTCCAATCACGACTCCGTCAGCAGAGATAATTTCGGTAGCTAAATTAGAATCTGGATTTTCTAAGTCTTCAAATGATGGCATTGAGCCCAAAAGCCCCCAAGAAGCAAAAAGGAAAAATAAGGCGATGCCTCCTAAACCATAAAAGAAATATTTCCAGAATAATTTGGAATAATATTGAATGTCTTTTTCAGAATCTGGTACCTGATTTTTTTTTCTATTGATAATCGCCATACTGTTTTTATTCTTTATTTTCAATTCTAAATCCTACATCTGTAATTCCTTCAAGTTCTTCCACTCCAGGCACTTTACCTGATTCGCGAACAGCTTGTTTGATGTACACTTTGTATTTTCCTCTAAATTTTACTTTCTCTTTGTAGAATAATTTACTCTCTTTGATATCCGTAAATCCTTCTCCTAATAAAGTACCGTCTGGATTGGCCATTTGGTATTCTAAAGTATCCACTTTGGTAAATCCATTGGGCAATTCTAAAGCTACAATTAAGAACAAATTATTGAACGGATAATTGTCATTACTTCTCAAATTGACAAACAAATCATAGCGTTTCGTCGAATCCAATTCGGGTAATTCAAATGTAACCGTGCTGTCCTTGTGCCAAGCACTACCAACCGAATGGTATTCGTCAAACACCCTTTTTTTATCACATGAAAAAAAGAGAATTCCCATTAAAAGAAAAACAAGACTATTTTTTATCCTCATTTTTAGTAATAATTATCGGTTTTCTAGGCTCTCCACTTTTTTGGTTTGGATTCGGACGCTTGTTGTTGTTTGGTCTGTTAGTATTATTTCCCGAAGGTTTGTTGTTGTTTGGGTTAGCAGGTCTGTTGTTTCCTGGATTACCCTCTACAGCTTGTCTCGGTTTTTTGTTTGGTCTTTTCTTTTTCTTAGGTTGGTCAAAACGAGTCAAACTCTCTTGTCCCATAGCATTATTGAAGTTTTTTTCTTGTTCGTCAACCGTTTCAATAGCAAAGTCTTCTAACGAAGATACCTTGTTTTTCAATTTATTCTCGGCAACAATCTCTTTAACCTGTTCAATATTTAATACATGCCAATTGGCAAAATTATTGGTGTAAGCAAACCACATTAAGCCTTTGAAAATGTCTTGTTTTTGACAAATAGCATCCCCTTTTTCGGTTACTAATTTGGTATCAAAATCAGGAAAATCTTTCAAGGAGTCCATGTAGGTATCTAACTCATAGTTCAAACAACATTTCAATTTTCCACATTGACCGGCTAATTTTTGCGGATTCAAAGACAACTGTTGGTAACGTGCCGCTGAAGTATTTACACTTCTAAAATCAGTCAACCAAGTAGAACAACATAATTCTCTTCCACAAGAACCAATACCTCCTAAACGAGAAGCTTCTTGACGGAAACCCACTTGTTTCATCTCAATTCTGGTGTTGAATTCTTTAGCGAAATCTTTAATTAACAATCGGAAATCGACTCTGTCATTGGCCGTATAATAAAAAGTAGCCTTAGAACCGTCCCCTTGAAATTCAATATCAGAAATTTTCATTTCTAATTTTTGTTGAATTGCCAATTCGCGCGCGCGCACTTTCATAGGCTCTTCACGATCTCTTGCCGCTGACCAAATATCAATGTCTTTTTGAGATGCTTTTCGGTATATTTTTAGAATTTCAGGACTTTCAGGATTAACCCCTTTTTTCTTCATTTGCACTCGAACCAATTCGCCAGTTAAAGTAACAATTCCGATATCATGTCCTGGAGAAGCTAGGGTAGCTACAATGTCTCCAATGCTTAGGGTAAGTTTCTCTGTATTGCGGTAAAATTCTTTTCTTCCATTTTTAAAACGGACTTCTACGCAGTCAAAAGGAGCTTCGCCATTAGGGGCGCTCATATTTGAAAGCCAGTCAAAAACCGTTAATTTGTTGCAGCTATCGGTGCCGCAAGTCCCATTATTTTTACAACCCTTTGGTGCACCACCATCTGAAGTTGAACAACTTGTACATGCCATAATTTATATGTAGTGTTGCAATGAATGCAACTTAAGTTCATAAAACGAATAAGGTGTAAAGATAGTATTTTTTAGTTTTAAGTTTTATAGGGTTTTTGTTAAAGTAAAAACCCCATTTCAGTTACGAAATGGGATTCAGTTTTTAATGTTTTTGAGGTGCTAATTTTGTAATTTGAGATACAATTTATCAGATAATCGCACTCTAAATGGAACTTCAAAAGTTACTTTATCACCTATTTTCGCCGTCGAATTTTCTGTTCCATTGACTAACATTTTATCAAGAATTAGTTCCTGATTTCCAGTTGTTGGACCAGAAATAATCAACGTATCGCCACTGTTTAATTCATTGTTTTCAATTACAAAAAGACCTACTTGTGCTTTCACATAGTAATGTTCTACTTTGCCTAAAAGCACTTTTTTCACTTTAATCTTTTGACGAATATCATTTGATTTTGAGGCTGTCGCCAATGCTGTATCGGACAATTCGCCCGAGTGTTTGAACTTTAAATTTTCTGATTTTCCTTTACGGAATACTTTGTTGCCCACCTGTTTTCCGCGGCGTAATTTTATTTGTTCGTCTACCGGAAGGTGAATCGTTTCTTGACATTCTGATGAACAACAATTTTCCATAGCGGCTTTACATTCGTCGCATTGAATGAATAGTAAATGGCAGCCGTCATTGGAACAATTAGTATGATTATCACAAGGTTTACCACATTGGTGGCATTGCGAAACGATGTCGTCTGTAATTCTTTCGCCCAAGCGATGATCAAACACAAAGTTTTTCCCGATGAATTTACTTTCTAAGTTTTCTTCCTGGATTTGTTTGGCATAGTTGATAATACCGCCTTCCAATTGGAATACCTTTTTAAAACCTTGATGTTTAAAATAGGCCGATGCTTTTTCACAACGAATTCCACCGGTGCAATACATCACCAAATTTTTATCTTCTTTATAATCTTGCAATTGCTCATTGATGATAGGCAAACTTTCTCTAAAAGTCTCTACATCAGGTGTGATAGCTCCTTTGAAATGCCCAATTTCACTTTCGTAATGATTTCTAAAATCGACTACAATCGTATTGGGATCGTCTAAAATTTGGTTGAATTCTTTGGCTTTTAAATGTACACCAATATTGGTTACATCAAAGGTTTCGTCGTTCAAACCGTCGGCCACAATTTTGTTGCGCACTTTTACCGTTAATTTTAAGAACGAATGATCGTCATGTTCGACAGCTACATTCAAACGAATGCCTCGCATAAAAGGATATACTTCTAAAGTCTCGCGAAAGGCTTCAAAATTTTCGGCTGGAACACTCATTTGCGCATTGATTCCTTCTTTGGCTACATAAGTTCGGCCAAGGGCATCAAGGGCATTCCAAGCAACGAATAAATCGTCTCTAAATTTTTTAGGGTCTTCAATTTTGGCATACGCATAGAAAGACAAAGTAAGTCTTTGTTTGCCGGCTTGATCAATCAGTTCGGCTCTTTCTTCTGCGCTTAAGGTGTTGTACAGTTGCATGCTATAAACGTTTAAGTGAGAAATTATGTATGAGTTCTAAATGGAAGAACTCGGGGACAAAGGTAATTTGAAATTTCGAAAATGACAATAAAGAAAAAACCTTTTAGAAATTACTCTCTAAAAGGTTTTTTAAAATACTGTTTTAGTTTAACAAAACTCAGCGTAAGCGTCTTGTAAGTTTTCAGCGATTAATTCGGCTGGACGGCCTTCAATGTGGTGGCGCTCTAACATATGAACTAATTCACCGTCTTTGAATAAAGCCATACTTGGCGAAGAAGGAGGAAAAGGGAACATGTGTTGACGCGCTGCATCAACTGCTTCTTTATCAACTCCTGCAAAAACCGTAATCAAATGATCTGGTTTTTTAGCGCCTTCTAAACTCATTTTTGCTCCCGGACGTGCGTTTCTTGCAGCACAACCACAAACAGAATTTACCACTACTAAAGTGGTTCCTGCTCCTTTGATAGCGTTTTCAACAGCCTCAGCAGTATGTAAATCTTGAAAACCAGCGTCCACTAATTCGGCTTTCATTGGTCTTACCATTTCTTCTGGATACATAATTATTTATATTTAATTGATGATGTACGGTATTTGATTTAATTAAATCTTTGGCAAAGATAAATAGAAATCTGGTCTAAAGAAGGAATCAAATCATAAAGATTTGTTATCGTTAGATAGCTCAATTAAAATCGGATTAGTCGTTTTAATAAAGCATTGATAAATAGTCCTTTTGGACATTTCCAAATGACTTGTAAATCCTCCCAAAACGAAGTTTCTTCATCTAAAAATTTTAGGATCAGTGGCGCATTTCCCTTTTCGAAAAGGGCTGAGAAAATAGCCGATCCAGTTTCGTTTTTTTGATCTAAAATATCCAAAAGCAAGAGATCGTACCACCAAAATTTGGTCTTGGAATGAAACTTTCTGCCATCGGTCCGGGTTTCCATAAACGAAACCAATTCACTTGATTTTTTGTCGGCATTTTTAAAAGTAAATCCCGTACTGGCTTTGGTCCAACCACCTGCAGTTCCAATATTGATTACATTTTTAGTATTGTGTTTCCAAAAAGGATAGCATGTCATGGGAATAGTACCAATTTCTTTTTCAAGAATGGTATAGTGGCTGATTCCTAATTGTTGAAGGTACTTTTCAATTTCAGCTTCGTATTCTTCTTTTGAAAGCAACTCTTTTGAAAACAAAGTGTATTCCAACAATGCTTCGGTTGGCGATGTTGGCAAAACATACATAAAGCGAGTGTTCCCTTTTTGTTCCACCGAAAAATCCATAAATGTGGCTTGTTCCGAATTGAAAACAGGAGTTTCAGTTTGGATAAACCAACCCAGAAAATGCTGTTGTAGTAACGTATATTTGGTTTGATTAGTTGCCAATGAAGGATTGTAAATCGAATTGAAAAGTGTAGTACACGAAAAACTTTGACTTTCGGTTTTCACCAAAACAATGCTGTCTGATTCTTCAATTTCAAGTACTTTTTCTTGGACAAAATCAATATTTTTTTGCTTTGCAATCAAATTCAATACTTGATTGTAAAAATCCAATCCTTGAATTTTGTTGTAATGATAGGGATGTAGGTCTAAATTTTTAGTAAAATCGCTATTGGCAAACACCACAGAATTCCATTTTTTTGAAACAGAGAGTTCCCAAAGAGATTCTTTTTGGTCCCAAAAACACCAAGTTCGGTCATTGGTCTGTTTAGCATTTACATCTAAAAGTAAAATCCGTTTGGTTTGAAATTTTTTAGACAATACCATTTTATACACCGTCATTAATGCGGATAAGCCTGCGCCTGTAAAAATGTAGTCGTATTGCTTCATGTTTCAAAAATAAGTAATAAAAACAAGATAAGATTAAAATGTTAGTCAATATGAAATCGTAGTCCAGCAAAAAAGCGAATCCCTTGGTTAGGACCAAAAGCATAAGTTGGATCGAATGTCAAACCGTAAGGGTTGTCAACGGTCGGTACCACATTACCATTAGGATCAAATTGCACATTTTTGTCAAAAGGATCGTTAGCACGAGCAATTAAAAACGGATTGTTGCGATTAGGCGTCCAGTTTAGTAAATTTTTTATACCCGTGTAGATTTCCAAATTATGAATTTTTTTAAATGTAAATTGGATGTTTTGGATACTAAATGGAAGAGAAGTTTCTCGACGAGGATCAAGTGGGCCAAGTAGAGGTAGACGCATCGGGCCAGTAAGATTTCCTGTGTAATCAATGGCTAAATACCAAGACGGAATTTCATAACTAACAGCCCAGTTTAGTGAAAATTTTTCTGTAAAAAGTGGCACAAATTTTTGGTCGTCTTGCATTGTTAAAGGATCAAAATAGCTGGCGCCAAGACTGGCTTTTAGACCAAATGGTGTTATCCAATCTACATTTGAGCTAAGCCCAAAAATTTTAGAATAGCCATTCAAATTATCATATACAATTTGATCAGGATTCAAATCATAATTGGCAAAAATCCTATTTGTAAAATAGGTATACCAAGAAGTAAATTCTAAATTAATGACTCCAGCATTTGTTATGCTGTATTTTTTCAGGTAGTTAAAATTTAAGTTATATGATGTTTCTGGCTCAAGATTAGAGGTCAATATGACATCTCTCGCTCCAGATAATGCTTGATGATCCTCGGTAAAAAGGTTAACTACTCTAAAACCGGTTCCAAAATTGAGTCGTAAAATATCATTGAGAGTGGGTTTGTATTTAAAAGCAAAACGAGGGGTTATTATTGAACCATGTGCTGAATTGTAATCATAACGCAGTCCAAAAAGAGTACTTGTTTTGCCTGAAATAGAAATTTCATCTTGTGCAAATAGGCTGTAAATTTTAGATTGATTCGCGTTGTTGGTAGCAGGCGTATTGTCATTATAGTATTGGTATCTAAAGGCGCTTCCAAAAAGAAATGAATTGTTCTTCCAATTCTTATCCCAAAGGAATTGTCCAAAAGCAATTTTTTGATTGGCAAGAAATGTAGAATTGCCATATACAGAATTTTGATCATGACCAATAATTGAGAATTGGAAATACATTTTTTCTTGAACAGGGAGTTCATATTTTCCAAGAAATTCATATCGAGAAGTATAGATACTTTCTCCATATACTTTGTTTCCTCCCCTAAATCGTTTATTCCATTTCATTTCACCACCCCATCGATCCTCATATAAATAACGAGAAACTAAGCTGAGCTCTTTTTGAGATTTTCTGCTAAAATTTAATTTTGAAAATATTGAAACTCGATCCTGCAAAGAGAGGTCGGTGAAATTGTCATTATTGTTGTCTATTGGATTGTTGTATTTAAAATAGTTTACTCCAATTAACGCATCTACTTTTTTGCCAAAATTGGCTCTATACCCTAAATCGATATTGGTTTCTAACCAGGAAGTGGAGAATATATCGGCTGTAATAGTTGGAACCGTTTTTGGTCTTTTGGTTATTATGTTGATCAATCCACCGACTGCTTCACTCCCATATAATGTTGAGGCGGCACCTTTAACCACTTCTATTCTATCAATCATTGAGTTGGGTATTCCGGATAAGCCGTAAACTGTTCCTAAGGCACTCACTATGGGCATACCATCAATAGTTACCATCGTGTAGGGACCGTCTAAACCATTGATGCGAATGTCGCCTGTATTACAAACATTACAATTATTTTGAGGACGTAAGCCATTTACATTTTGTAGTGCGTCAAAGATATTTGCAGTAGGATTTTGTTTTAAAAATGCAGCTGTTATTATTTCTACTGGTACAGGAGTTTGTAATTTCCGCATTGGTTTAAGCGTACCAGAAACAACCACTTCGTAGAGCTCTAGCTTCACTTTTTCTTTTTTTAATATGGTGTCAGTGGTTTGACTATGTAGTTGAATAGAAAAGGCAACAATAAAACACAATAGTTTTTTCATCAAATTCAAATCTAATTTTTAGGTAAATCTAAAAATAATTTTAATTATTATAAAATAATTTTTTAAATTTGATAAAAATTTGTTCAATGACTAGCTCTGAAGAAAACTACATCAAGGTGATTTACCATTTATCATCAAGTACACCAAAAGGGGTGAATACGAATGCGATTGCAATTGTACTCAACACTAAAGCCTCTTCGGTGACGGATATGGTAAAAAAATTATCTGAAAAGAATTTGGTTTCTCACCAAAAATATTATGGAGTAACGTTAACTGAAACGGGGCTTAGGGAAGCCAAAATGATTGTTAGAAAACACCGATTGTGGGAGGTTTTTTTAGTAGAAAAATTAGGTTTTTCTTGGGATGAAGTTCATGATATTGCTGAAGAATTAGAACACATAAAATCAGAAAAGTTAACTAACAAGCTCGATGCGTTTTTAGGCTTCCCAAATACAGATCCTCATGGAGATCCCATTCCGGATCAAAAAGGAGAGATTCGAAATATTAATAAATCATTATTGTCAGAAGTAGCACATCAAAAACTCTTTCTGTGCGTTGGCGTCAAAGATTCTTCGGTAGAGTTTTTACAATATTTGAATAAACAAAAAATTACATTAGGTTCTCATATCAAGGTTTTGGAAAAAGAATCTTTTGACAACTCAATTATTATCGAACTGGATGGCAAAGAGCTAACAATATCGAATAAAATAGCAACTAATCTTTATGTTCAATAGTTATGTTTGAAGATATAATTCATTTTTTTGAAAGCATAGATCCGGTTTTAGCGGCTTTGTACGCGACACTATTTACTTGGTTTTTAACGGCCTTAGGCGCTTCTTTTGTTTTCTTTTTTAAAACCATGAATCGAGTGGTTTTAGACGGAATGCTAGGTTTCACGGGAGGCGTGATGGTGGCGGCTAGTTTTTGGAGTTTATTGGCGCCCGCTATTGAAATGAGTGGAGGAGAAGGATTTGCTAAAGTCATCCCCGCTTCGATAGGATTTTTTCTAGGCGCCATATTTATTTTTGGTTTGGATAAAGTGTTGCCCCATTTACACATTAATTTTCAGGAAACCGAAGGGGTGAAATCACCTTGGCAACGAACTACTTTGTTAGTTTTAGCCATTACTTTACACAATATCCCAGAAGGATTGGCAGTTGGTGTTTTATTTGGTGGTGTAGCTGCCGGAATACCGGAAGCATCTATTGCTGGCGCTTTGACTTTAGCTATCGGAATTGGAATTCAAAATTTTCCAGAAGGTATTGCTGTTTCGATGCCTTTGCGCCGAATGGGAATGAGCAGAAGAAAAAGTTTTATGTACGGACAAGCCTCGGCATTAGTAGAACCAGTTGCGGGAGTTTTAGGCGCTGTAGCAGTTACTTTTTTCACGCCGTTGCTGCCTTACGCTTTAGCATTTGCCGCAGGCGCAATGATCTTTGTAGTAGTAGAAGAAGTGATTCCAGAAACGCAACAAGATAACAACACCGATATTGCCACCCTCGGATTTATTGGTGGTTTTATTGTAATGATGATGCTGGACGTAGCTTTAGGTTAAGCGCAACCACAATCGCCATTACCACAATTTTTAGCCGATTTTTTCTTCCAAAAATACTTTCGAATCAAAAAAGAAAGAGCTAGAATTAGTACTCCAAAGGCAAGAATTTCTTGAATCATAATCCGTTATTTTAGGATTTGAAAAGCGATTAAAGCAACAACATAGGCCAATCCACTCATGAAGATTAATTGTCCTAAAGGCCATTTCCAAGAGTTGGTTTCTTTTTTAGTGATGGCAATCGTACTAGCACATTGCATCGCAAAAGCGTAGAATAATAATAACGAAATTCCTGAGGCAAAATTGAATATTTTTTGACCCGTTTCAGGATTGATTTCGGCTTGCATTTTGTTTTTGATTGTATTATCGTTGTCACTATCTCCCACGCTATAAATCGTGGCTAGTGTTCCTACAAAAACTTCTCTTGCCGCAAATGAACTGATAATAGCCACACCAATTTTCCAATCGTAACCTAAAGGGGAAATAACAGGTTCAATGGTTTTACCCATCAATCCGATGTACGAATTCTCTAGTTTTTGTGAAGCGATCGCGTTTTGCAATTCAGCAGTATTTAATGGTTTCTCAAGGTTTTTCTCCAAAACAATTTTTTCAGCATTTCTGAATTTATCGCCGGGACCATAAGATGCCAAAAACCACAATACGATAGAAATGGCTAAAATGATTTTTCCTGCGCCAAAAATGAAAGCTTTAGTTTTCTCAATTACATTGATCGCTACGTTTTTAAACATAGGCAATTTGTAATTGGGCATCTCCACCACAAAATAAGTTTTGCCTTTGATTTTCAAAATAGTATTCAAAATATAGGCAGAGAATATGGCCATTCCAAAACCTAAAAGGTACAATAACATCAAGGTTAATCCTTGCATATTGATGATACCAAAAACGCGTTCGTCAGGGATTACCAGCGCAATAATTATCGCATAAACAGGTAACCTTGCAGAGCAAGTGGTAAATGGAGTTACTAAAATTGTAATCAACCGTTCTTTCCAGTTTTCAATGTTTCGGGTGGCCATAATAGCCGGAATAGCACAGGCTGTACCCGAAATTAAGGGTACAATACTTTTGCCAGACAAACCAAATTTGCGCATGATTTTGTCCATTAAAAAAACGACGCGGCTCATGTAGCCACTTTCTTCTAAGATGGAAATGAACATGAAAAGGAAAGCGATTTGCGGAATAAAAATAAGGATACCTCCAATACCCGGAATGATCCCTTGTGCAATCAAATTAGTCAATACGCCTGCAGGTAATTTTTCGCTTGCCAAAGCACTCAAGGAAGCAAAAGCACTATCTATAAAATCCATTGGAATTTTAGACCATTCAAAAATGGATTGAAAAATTCCAAAAAGAATGAAAAAGAAAATGGCATAACCCCAAACTTTGTGAGTTAATACACGATCTAAAATAGAACGGAAATCTTTGGCAATGCTGGTATCAATTTTCAAACCTTCTTTCAATACATCATTGATGAACTGATAGCGTTTTATAGTTTCTTTTTGCTGCAAACGTTTTAAGTCAGAATGCGATTTGGTATAGGAATTGCGAATTTCGTTTCGATCCAAATTCAAGAAGTTGACGTCTTGTGTAATCACCAGCCATAATTTGTACAGCAATTGATTTGGGAAGGTTTTGCGTAAGGTTTCAAAGTATTCTTCGTCGATGATCGAAGCGTTCAAACAGGGTTCTTTCGGAATCGATTTATAGTTAACAATCAGTTGCTTCAGTTCGTCAATTCCAGTTCCTTTTCTGGAACTCACCAAAGCAATTTTTGTTTTGAGTTTTTCTTCCAAATAAGGAATATCTAAAGAAATTCCATTGTGTTTCATTCGGTCAGCCATATTAATGACTAGTATGTTAGGAATTTCTAAATCTTTGATTTGGGTAAAAAGGAGTAAGTTGCGTTTTAAATTCTCTACATCAGTAACTACCAAAGCCACATCAGGATAGAGTTTATCATTTTTGTTCAACAACAATTCAATCACCACATTTTCATCAATAGAACTTGCATTCAAACTGTAGGTTCCTGGTAAATCAAGAATGTTGGCTTTGTAATTATTAGGTAATTTGCAAAAGCCAATTTTTTTCTCCACCGTAATGCCGGGATAATTCCCCACTTGTTGATTCAATCCTGTCAGTTGATTGAAAACCGAAGTTTTCCCCACATTAGGATTACCAATTAGCGATACGTTGATGTTGTGACTGCTTAGCATTAGTTGTTTTCGATTAAATCAACTTCAATTTCTTTGGCTGTTTCTATTCGAATAGCAACGTGTGAACCATTAATATTCAAATAGAGCGGATCGCCAAAAGGCGCTATTTGTAGTAATTCAACCACATTGCCCGGTAAACAACCCATCTCCAATAATTTCAAAGGTACCGCATCAACATCAAATTCCTTGATGATGGCTTTTTCGCCTTTTTTGAGTATGTTTAGAGTGGTATGCAAACCTTATTTAGATTGAATTAAGATTGCAAAAGTACAGATTTTAATAGTAAACCAAATGATAATTATCATTTTTATACTAAAAAATCAATGGAAAGTAATTTTATTGTTCGGATAAAAAAGCAATGTCTTCTATGAGGCGTTGCACGTCTTCTTTATTCGTCCCGTCATAGAAACCGCGAACGCGTCTTTTTTGGTCCACCAAAACAAAATTTTCAGTGTGAACCATATCATACAACTCTTCGGGTTTGCCCAATTTTACGGCTAAATACGATTTACGCGCCATGGCATAAATGGCTTTTTTATCGCCAGTGACTAGATTCCATTTGCTATCATTCACATGGTGTTTGATGGCATATTGTTTTAAAACGGGCACACTATCTGTTTCGGGGAAAACGGTATGGGAAAGCAACAGGACTTTCGGATTATTGAGAATGGCTTTTTGAACATCTTCTAGGTTAGTGGTCATTTTTGGGCAAATAGATCCGCAGGTCGTAAAAAAGAAATCGGCTACATAAATTTTACCATCATAGTCTTTTTGGGTAATGGTTTTTCCATTTTGGTTGACAAAAGAAAAATCAGCAATGGTGTGGTATTTACTTTTGTATTGAATCGTACTATCTACTAATTCTGGATTTACATCTGCGGGATTGTATATAGGTAAAGTTTTGGCGGGTTTCAATGCCGAATAAAACAAAGAAATCGTAATAATTGAAAAGACAATTAATCCTCCAAAAAAGAAACGATAGTGGTGTAGAAAAGCTTTCATTTTCAAAATTTGAAGCAAAAATACGAAAATCAAAAAGGAATTTGCCACAACGAATGGTTTAAAAAGGGTATTGTATTTCAAATCTTTAAAAATTATTCAATAGATTTGTTTGTCACTAAAAATTAAAAACAATGAAAAAAATAATTTCGAATGCTGTTCTTTTCGTGCTTCCAGCGTTAATTGCTACTTCGGCTGTCCAAGCCCAAGATACTACGGCAAAAAAAGAGCCGGGAATCAATGTCAATTTCATGGATAAAAAAGTGAAGCCAACCGACGATTTCTTTAGATACGTTAATGGAACTTGGTTAGACAACACTCAAATCCCAAACGATAAAACGCGTTGGGGAAGTTTTGACGAATTGCGTCAAAAAACAGATACAGATGCTTTGGCCATCTTGAAAGAGGCGACTAAAAACCCTATTTATAAATCCAATACAGATCAAGGTAAAGCTATTAACTTGTACTTATCCATAATGGATACTGTGGCCAGAAATAAGCAAGGAATTACTCCACTTAAACCTTATTTAGCTAAAATCAATGCAGTTAAAAATGCTACAGATTTACAAGCTTTATTGATTCAAATGGCACCTCAAGGCGGTTTAGGTTTTTTTGGAGTAGGCATTGGAGTTGACGCTAAAAACAGCAATAGAAATGTAATTAATGTGGGTCCTGGAAGTGTAGGTTTGCCAGATAGAGATTACTATGTTTCTGAAGATGCTGATTCTAAGGAGAAACGCGCTAAATATGTACTTCACTTGACTAAAATGCTACAATTGATTGGCGAAAAACCTGCAGAAGCACAAGCAAATGCGGATAAAATTTTAGCATTTGAAACGGCCATGTCTAAACCGCGATTCGATAGAGTGGAACGTAGAGATAGAAGAAAGTAGTATAATCCAATGACGGTTAATGATTTGCAAAAATTGACTCCTTCTATAAATTGGGATAGCTATTTGTCTCAAATTGGGTTGCCAAAAACTGATTCACTAATTGTTTCACAACCAAAATATTTAATTGCTTTAGAAACCATTTTGAAAGAAAACAAAGTAGACGATTGGAAAGCCTATATGCGTTGGACACTATTAAATAAATCAGCTAGTCAATTGTCTACTCAATTAGAAAAGGCTAATTGGGAATTTTATGGTAAAACTTTGACTGGTGCTGTAAAACAACGTCCACTTGAAGAACGAGCACTTCAAGTGATTAACGGTTCAATTGGCGAAGCGTTAGGAAAATTATATGTAGAGAAAATGTTTCCTGCAGAAGCAAAAGCAAAAGCGGAAAAAATGATTAAGAATGTATTCTTAGCATTTGAAAATAGAATAAACAATTTAGCTTGGATGTCGCAAGAAACTAAAAAAAGTGCCATTGCTAAACTTAACAAATCAAGAGTTAAAATTGGATATCCAGACAAATGGAAAGATTATTCTGCATTAACCATTCAATCACCTGCAGAAGGAGGAAGCTATTTTGAAAATGTAAAAAACCTGTCTAAATGGTCTAATAATGAAAATATTGCGGAGTTAAAAAAACCTGTTAACAAAGAAAAATGGGGTATGTCACCTCAAACGGTAAACGCGTATTACAATCCTTCGTATAACGAAATTGTATTCCCAGCAGCGATTTTACAACCGCCATTTTACAATTATCAAGCAGACGAAGCGGTAAATTATGGTGGAATCGGAGCCGTAATTGGTCACGAAATTTCACATGGATTTGACGATTCAGGATCAAGATACAATGCCGAAGGGAATTTAGTAGATTGGTGGACAGCAGATGACTTGAAACAATTTACTTCATTGACAGGAGCTTTGGCAGCGCAATACAGTGCGTTACAACCTTTACCTGGAACTTTTGTTGACGGTAAATTTACATTAGGAGAAAACATTGGGGATCTTGGAGGAGTAAATGCAGCCTATGACGGTTTACAATTGTATTTAAAAGCCAATGGAAATCCTGGATTAATAGATGGTTATACTCCAGAGCAACGTTTCTTTATTTCTTGGTCTACCATCTGGCGTTCTAAAATGAGAGACGAGGCCTTGAAAAGTCAAGTAAAAACAGATCCTCATACTCCAGGTATGTATCGTGCTTATGTACCTTTGCAAAATGTAGACACATTTTATGAAGCATTCAACATTCAGCCTACAGACGGAATGTATGTAGCTCCTGAAAAGCGAGTTAAGATTTGGTAATAAAGTCTGAAAATAAAAAAACCGTTTAGTGATAAACGGTTTTTTTATTTTTATTCAATAGGAATACAGAAATCGACAATGCATTTTTTCTCCGGATGCTCATTGAAATCGTTGTGCATTATTTCAAATGGGTTTTGGTCTGCTTTTTTATATCCCTTCTCATTCATCCAAATAAATAGCGATTGCCAAGACTTCCCAAAATCATGAGGAGCAATCTCATAACGTCCGACAATATGTTTTCCATTTGGAATCGAAACCAAACCAATTTCGCCTTGGGTTGCAACCGGCTCGGATAACATAAGACAAACGCTCATTCTTACTTTGTCAGGCTCAGTAAATTTAAAACTATCGTGATAAATACGACCTAATTTTAAATTGTCGTTGACAAGACCTTTAGGGATTGCCCATTGTAGTAATTTGCCATAAGATTTCTCTAATTCTTCCACCCCAATATGAGTGATAAATGCCCAATTGGTTTGAGGCAATTCTTTAATTTCAATGCTTGTGTACATGGTTTCTATATTTTACTTTTCTGCATAGATTTATTGACTAAGTACAATCCAACTAAAGTGATGCTTCCGCCAATGACAATAGGAATGGTAAGTGGCTCATTAAAAATCACGGTACCTAATAATACCGCTATTATAGGATTGACATAGGCATAAATACTACTGATTTCGGATGGCAAACGTTGCAAGGCATAAATGAAAGCAATAAACGTAAAAACGGATCCAAACAAAACCAAGTAGCCAATTGCCCACCAAGAAACCGAAGGAATTTCAGACAAACTCACCGAGGTTCCTGTTGCGCCTGTAAATGCAAAAAGTAAAATACTCGAAATAAACATTTGCAAACCCAATCCAAAATACGGATTAAAACTTGCCGCTTTTTTCTTGGTATATAAAGTTCCAAAAGCCCAAGTTAGTGTGGCAGCAATAGATAGAAAAATTCCAAAACGGAAATCAGCGATAAAGAAATCACTTAAATGATCGTAGAAGACAACGCATATTCCCGAAAACCCAATTATTAATCCTAAAATAGCTGCTTTAGCCAAGCGCTCTCCTCTGAAAAAACTAATAATCACTACCCATAACGGGACCAATGCTCCAATGATAGCTCCTAAACCGCTACTGATAAATTTTACTCCCCAAGTACTCAACCCATTACTCAAAACGAAATTAAGCACACTTAAAATTAGAATGAATTTCCATTGTTTGCCTTTCGGCCAAGGTGTTTTTTTCCACAAAAAGTAGCTGATATAAATGATTCCTCCAATAAATTGTCGAATGGCAGCGAGTTGCAAAGCCGGCATGTGTTTCACTCCTTCTTTAGAAGCTATCCAAGTGGTTCCCCAAAAAAAACTGACCCAGCATAATGCCAAAATGGGTAATCCAATAGTGTTTATTTTGGCTAAAAAAGCATTTTTAATTCGGGTTCTCACGTTATAATGTTGGTTTTATAAAGGAATATTCAAGGACTTCGATTAATTTGTTGTTCAAAATCGTTTTTCCCACAATAGTATTCAAAGCCGCAAATTTAGGCAAAGCCAAATTCAATTCGGTCGCTTTTTGAGTATAATATTCTTGTCTGGTTGGATGGAATGGTGCGACTGCGTTGTAAGTTTCGTCCCAAGAATTTAGGGCAATAATTTTTTCAATGATGCCAATACAATCGTCTTGATGAATCAAGTTGATGGGGGCGTCTGGATTTTCAATATTCTCTCTTCCGGACAAAAACCGAACTGGATTTCGTTCATCGCTAATTAAACCTCCAAAACGAAGAATAGTAGTTTGAAATCGACTATTTTTTTGCAATACATTTTCTACAATTGCCAGTTGGCGTCCACCTTCTGTATCTGGATTCAAGACGCTTGCCTCAGATACAAATTCATTGTCCTCACCATAAACCGAAGTTGAGCTCACAAAAAGCACTTTTTCAACGGTTGAATTTTCAATGAAAGGAAGCAAAGTAGTTATTTTGGCCACAAAATTTTCGGTAGAACCGCCTCTTAATTTGGGCGGAATGTTGATGATTAAGATTTGGCTATCAGCCAAAAAATCAGCAACAGATGCGCTGATTTTTTGTTCCTCTAATCGCACTAAATATGGAGTGATACCTTCCGATTCTAACAGGGATATTTTTTCCAATGAGGTAGTTGAACCTTTGATCGAAAATCCATTTTGAAGTAAGGATTTTGCCAAAGGCAAACCCAGCCAACCACAGCCTAAAATACTGATTTGTGTCATAGTTGTAGTTTAGGGAACTTTAGGTGTTTCTGTTTCAATTTCCGGTTTTGGTTCTGTAATACTATCTTGAATAGGAGTAATTTCAACTACTTTTTCCACTATTTTTTTTACTACTGGTTTCGGTATGATTTTTTTCTGAATTACTACCGCATCATTTAAAACAAAAGGCGTTGGCATCATCCAATTTTGTCTTTTGATCATTGGGAACAACTCATTACGCATCAAGTCAAAGGAACTTTCTACTAATTCCATATCAAAAGGTACAAGTGTATCGATGCTGAATTCCATTTCGAGCGGTTCGTTGCCTACAACATAATAACTCAAGATTTTTTTACCTCTTTTGCGATCGTATTTATCTCCTTTTTGTCCAATAGCTTGCACCTCATTTGCTTTAAAATTATAAAGGATCATTTCCTCGGAAGCAAAAACATCATAGCGATTCACATTTCGATTAGGAGTAATTCTGATTTTTAATTCGCGTTTGTCGCCATCAATTTGATCTTTTAAAAATTCAATAGTTGGTTCTTCCAATTCTTTTTTAGGCGCTTCGGCAGCATAAGTAAATCCAGAATTGTATTTGCTAAATAACGGAATGTCTTTCATAAAATCAGCTGATTTGGGTTGGTTGCCCAAATAGCTTTTGGTCCAATCATCTAAACTGGTATCGTAGGTGACCCAATTGGCTTTTTGAGTATCGGCATTGTAAATGTACAGCAGGCTGTTCGATTTGGCTTTGCCTAATTCATAACCGGATTGAATGTGTGCTTTCGCAAAAAAGATACCAGCAAGAACAAAAAACAATAACGACCACATGCCTTTTTTGGTGTAAGCCCCAAAAACGGGCAAAAGTAATCCAAACGTTAAGGCGGTTAAAATAGCACTTCCAAAAAGTACTTTAAGTCCTAGCCCAATAGGAAACATTTGTATAAATGGCGCAATAATTAATAGTGCAGGAATACTACAAATGATATTGAGAATCGTATTTGATTTTTGCGTCAATATAAAAAACCCAAATGCAATCAATCCAAAAAACACGGGAATGATTAAAAATCCGGCTCCTTTTAGACCAAAGGCCAACCCACAATTGATCACTAACCAAAGGAAAAGTGGCGCAACATAATGATTCATTGTGATTTTTTTCTCGGAGAAAAAATGGTAAAAAACAAAACAAATAGCAATAGTTAAGCTTACAAATCCGGCAATATATGAATGACCGTTGTAGGTAAATCCGTTGAGCAAGTCGTTGTATTGAGGGTAATACTTCAGTAAGAATTTCCATCCAAAATAAGCCAATAATCCACTGGTAAGTGTAGCGCCCAAAAACGGAATACTTCCTTTGCCAATTTCTTTGAACGATACTATTCGTTTACCAATTCCAATAAAAACTAGGAATACAAATAGAAGTAAAGCAACCAATACCATTGGTATAATCCAACTAAATGGATAACTGATAAAAGTAAACGGAAGGGTAAAATAAACGAAATCTTCTTTGGAAACCGTATTGTCAAAATTGGCGTTAGCAAAATACTGCAACAACGGGATTAAATAAGTTCCTTGATGTTCTAGGGTGTTTTTGTTGAGGTGCTTGCTATCGTCTTGAGCAGTATGGTAATTAAAGTGATCGTCGATAAATGCAAAATTATATCCTTGAATATTAGCTTGTTCTCTAAATACGGTTAAGTCGGTGTCGTTAGGCAACATTTTATAGATGCTGTACATCAAGGAGTTGGACGCAGGAAGCGGCACTTTGGCGGCAGCAAATTCGCGAACCAATCCTGCATTTCCGCCATTGGTTTCCATCAACATATAACTTGGTCCAGAGGAACCACGGGCTTCAAAGTTCAACACTACCCCCACTTCTTTAGCCCATTGGTGTTGGGTAACAAAAAGCGCGGCTCCATTTAAGCCCAATTCTTCGGCATCAGTAAAAAGAATGATAATATCGTTTTTGTGGGCTTTTTTATTGTGTAAAAAGGCACGAACACTTTCTAAGATTGTGGCCACTCCCGAACCTGCATCGCTGGCGCCCAAAGAATAAGAATGGGGTGCACTGTCGTAGTGAGATAAAAGCAATAAGGCTTTTGAACTGTCGGTTCCTTTGATTCGTGCTAATAGATTTTTGGATTTGACCAAGTTGCCCCAATCGCTCAAAGTATACCCCTCTTGAATAGAAGTTTCTAATCCTAATTTTTGCAATTCTTTCAACAAATAATTGGCTACTTCTTCATGGTTTTTAGAACCTACAAAGTGTGGCTGACGCGAAATAGCTCGTACCTGTTTGAATGCTCTTTGGGTAGAGAATTCGGCTAATGATCCTTCTTCATTGGATGTCCATTGTGGCATCATTGTGAAAAAGGTAACTGCAAGCACCACTAGTAAGAAAAGCGTACTGTAAAGAGCGGAATGGTTTTTTTTCATTGGTCAGGGCAGATTTGGGGTTTGGGTTAAATATCTTTTTTGACAAGCATGTAATATTCATTCTCTAACAGCATATATCCTTGATCGTATAAAAAATAATAGGTATTGCCTGTTTTTGTTTGCAAAATATTGGTAAAATACTCAAAGTCAAATCCTTTGCTGACTAATTTAGTTCGGGTAGTTTTGGACTTTCCTTCGGTATTCAATTCACATAAAATACGATAATTTTTACGCAATTTGTTGTTGATGTTGCGCATAAAATTATTACTGTCTTTGTTAATCTTGTTGTTATATGCATTGCGACAGCCATCGCTGCAAAATTTTTTGTCTTCACGGCCAATAATTTTATCACCGCATTCTAAACAGCTTTTATTCATAAGATTTGGGGGTTTTTAACTAAAAATAGGGGTTAATGAGCAATAAATATATTTAAAATCTATCAAATATATACATTATTTTCCGTTTTCAAACGTTTACAAATAGTTACAACCGAAAGTAAATAGTTAGTTACCGAATAATTTTTGGCACCTATTCCATCTTTGCACCGTTGATTGAAACGAATCAGTTAACCCATTTATTTATAACTATTTAAATTTATACGCCATGAAAAACAGAGTACAATTGATTGGAAGAGTAGGTCAAGATCCTGAAGTAAAAAACTTAGAAGGTGGAAAAAAAGTTACCACAATTACCATCGCTACGAATGATGTCTATTACAAAGACAATGGAGATAAAGTAGAACAAACCGAATGGCATCGCGTTACCGCCTGGGGTAAAACCGCAGAAATAATAGAAAAATACGTAACCAAAGGAAAAGAAATAGCTATTGAAGGTAAATTAACGCACCGCAGCTATGACGATAAAAACGGTGAAAAACGATATGTAACCGATATAGTCGTTAATGAAGTGCTGTTACTAGGAAAATAAACAGTCCCCCAATAATTAAAAGGCACAAAGTTCAAAAGACTTTGTGCTTTTTTTATGCGTTCATCAATTGTTGTAATGCGTCTAGAAATAATCCGACATGATAGCCATCCACCAAACCGTGATGCACATGAACCGAAATAGGCATTGATTTAGTTCCGTTTTCATCTAAAAGTTTTCCATAAGAAATTTTAGGGCAACTGTCAGGCCAAGAAAAACTTCGCGCATGCGATAACGAACTAAAATTAATCCATGGCAAAGCTGAAAAATGAATCAAATTCTCTGGATATTCTCTGGTAAAAACACCCGTTGTAGTTTGAATGCGTTCGATTTCAGTTTGAACTATTTGTGCAAAATCAATTGGGTTTTCAGCATAAGGCATATAAGAAAATCCAAAGGTGGTGTCTTCTCGCATTATGGTTGCCGAAGCATCAATTACATCAAAAACATAGACTTCGTCTTCAATAATTCGGTACCGAAAATTCTCGATCGCATTGACTGCACTTAAGGTTTTATGAAGGTAATAGCTAAAAAAGCTAACCCCTAGTTCTTTTGCTTTTGCATAAGCTTTGGTACAATCAATGGTAGTGGTAATGCCATAAAAAGGCTCTTCCATTTTTTTGAAAAACAAAAAATGTTCTTTTCGGTTCCAGGTAATGAGGTCGAGTTTTTGTTTCATTATAAGGAGCTCACAATTTGTGAAATGAGTTGTTATACCAATTGCAAAACGTCGGTAATTTTTTCAAAAGCATGAAAATTTTCATGTTCAATGGTATGATCTATTCGTTCATGTGCCCAAGTGGTATGAAACGGAATATGAACACCATGCCCACCAACATTTAAAACGGGTAATACATCCGATTTTAAAGAGTTTCCAATCATTAAAAAGTCAGAAGGCGCAATGTCAAGACGTTTTATCAAATCGGAATAATCGATTTCTTGCTTGTCTGCCATGACTTCAATATGATGAAAATAATGCCCTAAACCAGAATTGTGTAATTTTCGTCTTTGGTCCAACAAATCGCCTTTTGTAGCAACGACTAATTTGTATTTTCCTTTTAAAGCTTCTAAGGTTTCTTCAACGCCATCCAATAAAACAATTGGTTTTTCAAGTAATTCTTTACCATATTGAATGATTTTTTCAATCACTTCAATAGGAATAGTGTTATTGGAAATGGCCATTGCCGCTTCTATCATGGAAAGAATGTATCCTTTAATTCCGTAACCATACAACTTCAAATTGGCGATTTCGATTTTGAATAATTCTTGCGAAATCCCCTGATGCGAAAGGTAATCTTGCATTAATTCGCAAAATTTTGTTTCGGTTTCGTCAAAATAGGTTTCGTTTACCCAAAGGGTATCGTCAGCATCAAAAGCGATTATTTTTGGTTGCATAACTATTTAATTTATTGTTTCTCCATTCCCAACACCTTCAGCATCTGGATTGACAAATACTAATTTCCCTTCAGCATTAGTAGTCATCAAAATCATACCTTGGCTTTCCACGCCGCGAAGGTTTCTTGGTGCCAAATTGATTAAAACAGTCACTTTTTTACCAATGATATCCTCTGGCGCAAAACTTTCGGCAATTCCAGAAACAATGGTACGAACGTCAATTCCAGTGTCTACTTTTAAGATTAAAAGTTTGTTGGCTTTTGGCATTTTTTCGGCTTCTAAAATGGTTCCCACACGTAAATCCATTTTGGCAAAATCCTCAAATTGAATCGCTTCTTTTTGCGGTTCGGCTTTTTTGTTCTCCGCCAGGTTGGCTGTTTTTGTTGCTTCCAATTTGTTGATTTGTTTTTGGATTTCTTCGTCTTCTATTTTAGCAAAAAGCAATTCTGCTTCGCCAATTTGGTGACCTGCAACTAGTAAATCGCTATGTTCTGCAATTGCATTCCAGTTTAATGGCTGATCGATTTTTAAAATGCGACTTAATTTTTTAGCTGTAAAAGGCAAGAAGGGTTCACAAAGCGTACTTAATGCAGCAGCAATTTGCAAGGCCACATACATTTGAGTTTGTACGCGCTCCGGATTGTCTTTAATCACTTTCCACGGCTCTTCGTCGGCTAAATATTTATTTCCTAAACGAGCCGCGTTCATCATTTCGCCCAAAGCTTCTCTGAAACGGTAACGCTCGATAGAACTCGAAATCACCGCTGGATAGGCTTTTAATTCGGCTAAAGTTTGTTCGTCTACTTCCGAAAGTTGGTTCGGTTGTGGCACGATGCCATTATAATATTTATTCGTCAATACCACGACACGATTGATAAAATTACCAAAAATCGCTACGAGTTCGTTGTTATTTCTAGCTTGGAAATCTTTCCAAGTAAAGTCATTGTCTTTAGTTTCTGGCGCATTCGAAGTCAAAGCATAACGCAAGACATCTTGCTGATTTGGAAATTCTTCCAAATATTCGTGCAACCAAACCGCCCAGTTTTTAGAGGTCGATAGTTTGTTGCCTTCCAAGTTCAAGAACTCATTCGCAGGCACATTATCCGGGAGAATATAACTTCCTTCAGCCTTCAACATCGCTGGGAAAATGATGCAGTGAAACACAATATTATCTTTCCCAATGAAGTGAACTAATTTGGTATCTTGGTCTTTCCAATAGGGTTCCCAATTTTTTCCTTCACGGGCTGCCCATTCTTTAGAAGAAGAAATGTAGCCAATGGGCGCATCAAACCAAACGTATAATTTTTTTCCTTCGGCACCAGCAACCGGCACGTCAATTCCCCAATCCAAATCACGGGTTACGGCACGAGGTTCTAAACCGCCATCAATCCACGATTTTACTTGGCCATATACGTTCGGTTTCCAGTCGTTTTTATGACCAACTAAAATCCATTCTTTCAAAAAAGCTTCGTAACGATCCAACGGTAAAAACCAGTGTTTGGTCGATTTCAAAACTGGAGTTTCTCCAGTAATGGTCGATTTTGGATTGATCAAATCGGTAGCGTTTAAGGTAGAGCCACATTTTTCACATTGATCGCCGTAGGCTTCTTCGTTGCTGCATTTTGGACAAGTTCCTGTTACAAATCGGTCTGCCAAAAATTGATCTGCTTTGGCATCATACAATTGCTCCGTTACTTCTTCAATAAAATCGCCTTTGTCATACAACGTTTTAAAAAATTCCGAAGCTGTTTCGTGATGAATTTGAGCCGAAGTTCTAGAATAGTTATCAAAAGAAATTCCAAAATCTAGAAACGATTTGCGAATAATACCATCGTATTTATCGATTACTTCTTGAGGGGTAATACCTTCTTTTTTGGCTTTCATCGAAATAGCAACACCGTGTTCGTCGCTTCCGCAAACAAACAAAACGTCTCTTCCTTGCAGTCTTAAATAACGAGAATAAATGTCCGAAGGCACGTAAACTCCCGCCAAATGGCCAATGTGAATGGGTCCGTTCGTGTAAGGCAAGGCCGCCGTAATGGTATATCTTTTAGCTCCGCTCAGTTCGACGTTGCCTCGGGTTGGATTTTCTAACATAATAACAGTTTAATACTCCTGAAATCAATTCAGAATGACTGCAAAAATAACTTTTTTTATCATAGGTACAACTACAGTTTCTAGCCTACAAAAGTGCGAAAGGCACAAACGAAGCTTTGGAAAACTACCAACTTTGTCTCGTTCTTAGCAAACATTTCCTTAAATTTGCGTGCGCAAGGCGCAAAAATTTACAGAGAGTTATAAAAATCAAGCTATGTTACAAATTGCATTTATTAGAGAGAATCAGGAAAAAGTAATCAAAGCTTTGGCAAAAAGAAACATCGATGCCAAAGGAATTGTAGACGAGGTCGTTCAATTAGACGAACAACGTCGCGCTACGCAAGTAGAATTAGACAACACTTTATCCGAATCTAATAAATTGTCTAAAGACATTGGCGAATTGATGAAAAGTGGCGAAAAAGCAAAAGCTGCCATTTTAAAAGAAAAGACCGTTGCCTTAAAAGAAAAAAGCAAAGATCTGGGAGAAAAAGCAGAAGCTTTAGCCGAAGAATTAACGCAAAAATTATACACATTACCTAATTTACCAGCCGACATAGTTCCGGAAGGAAAAACACCCGAAGAAAACCTAAACTTTTTTGAAGAAGGTGCCATTCCTGTTTTGCACGAAGGAGCGCAACCGCACTGGGAATTGGTAAAAAAATACGACATCATCGACTTTGAGTTGGGAGTGAAAATCACTGGAGCTGGTTTTCCAGTTTACAAAGGAAAAGGAGCGCGTTTGCAACGTGCTTTAATCAACTATTTCTTAGATAAAAATACCGCAGCAGGTTACAAAGAAATGCAAGTGCCGCATTTGGTAAACGAAGCTTCAGGCTACGGAACCGGACAATTGCCAGACAAAGAAGGACAAATGTACCATTCAACTATTGATGATTTGTATTTGATTCCAACGGCAGAAGTTCCAGTGACCAATTTGTTCCGCGATGTGATTTTGAACGAAAGTGAATTACCTATTTTGTGTACGGCATACACGCCATGTTTCCGTCGTGAAGCAGGTTCATATGGAGCGCACGTGCGCGGATTGAATCGTTTGCACCAATTCGACAAAGTAGAAATTGTTCGAGTGGAGCATCCAGACAAATCCTACGAGGCTTTGGACGGTATGGTAGAACATGTAAAAAACATTTTGCAAGAACTCAAATTACCGTATAGAATTTTGCGTTTGTGTGGTGGCGATATGGGGTTCACTTCGGCATTGACCTATGATTTTGAAGTATTTTCTACAGCTCAAGATCGCTGGTTGGAAATTTCTTCTGTATCTAATTTTGAAACATTCCAAGCGAACCGTTTGAAATTGCGTTTCAAAGACAAAGACGGAAAAAACCAATTGGCGCATACCTTAAACGGAAGTTCATTGGCCTTGCCAAGAGTTTTGGCGGGCATTATAGAAAATTACCAAACACCAGAAGGGATCGTAATTCCAGAAGTATTGCGTCCGTATTGCGGGTTTGATATTATAAACTAATTACTCTATACACACAGAGATTTTTACTTTACGTAACCAATCCCATTTGTGTTGTAATGAAATCAATTGGAGATATAAAATCCAACAAAAGCAAGTCAAAACCCAATTTATTAGGTTAAATAGTGACCTAATAAACACATCAATAACAAACGCACAAACAAATATGATACTTTACAACGTAACAGTAAATATACACGAAAGCGTTCAAGACCAATGGTTACAATGGATGCAACAAACCCGAATTCCAGCTATTTTGGCTACGGGAAAATTTTCTTCGGCTAAAATTGTAAAGGTTTTGATAGAAGAAGAAATGGGAGGAACGACCTATTCGATTCAATTTACAACGGATAGTAAAGCGACTTTGGACATGTATTATGCTGAAGATGCACCGCGATTCCGTCAAGAAAGTTACCAATTATTTGGCGAAAAAATGCTGGCTTTTAGAACAGAATTGGAATTGATTTCTGAACACAAATAAAAAAAAGCGAGATTACTTCGGGCCTCGCAATCACATAATGGAAAAAGTAAAAGCTAAAAAACACCTCGGACAACATTTCCTAAAAGATGAAAGCATTGCTAAAGCAATAGCAGACACCTTAAGTTTAGAAGGTTATAATGATGTGTTAGAAATTGGTCCGGGTATGGGAGTTTTGACCAAATATTTATTGGATAAACCCACCACTACCTATGTGATTGAGATTGACACGGAGTCGGTGGCGTATTTGGATGCCAAGTATCCTAAGTTGAAAGATAAAATCATTTCGAAGGACTTTCTACGCTATGATATAAAAGAAGTTTTTGAAGGCAAGCAATTTGCTATTATTGGCAATTTTCCCTACAATATTTCGACACAAATTGTGTTTAGAACTTTGGAATTCCGTCATCAAATTCCGGAGTTTTCGGGAATGTTTCAGAAAGAAGTAGCACAGCGTATATGTGAAAAAAAAGGAAGTAAAACCTATGGTATTTTATCCGTTTTAGCGCAAGCTTTTTATCATGCCGAATACTTGTTTACGGTAGATGAGCATGTTTTTGATCCGCCGCCGAAAGTAAAATCAGGGGTGATGCGTTTGAGACGAAAAGAAGACTTTAGTTTGCCTTGTGGCGAAAAATTATTTTTCACGGTAGTAAAAACAGCCTTTCAGCAACGCAGAAAAACCTTGCGTAACAGTTTAAAAACCTTAAATTTGTCGGATAATTTAAGAGAAGACAAGGTATTAGATCTTCGTCCAGAACAACTTAGTGTTGAGGACTTTATAGCACTCACTCAAAAAATCGAAGCCGATGGAATTTAAAATCAGCAAAGAACTAGTTCAAGAATTAGAGCTACTCATTCAAACTAAAAACGACCAGCAGTTGGAAGTTTTGTTGAATGACATGCACCATGCTGATATTGCCGAAGTTTTAGACGAACTTGATTTTGATGAGGCGACTTATATTTTCAAAGTATTAGACAGTGATAAAACGGCTGAAATTCTGTTAGAATTAGAGGACGATTTACGTGAAAATATCTTAAAACGACTTTCCCCAAAAGAAATTGCAGAAGAGCTTGACGAATTAGAAACGAACGATGCGGCAGATATTATTGCCGAGTTATCGCAAGACCTTAAGGCGGAAGTAATATCAGAATTACAAGACGTTGAACACGCCAAAGACATTGTGGATTTGCTTCGTTATGCAGAAGATACTGCTGGGGGAATCATGCACAAAGAGTTGGTAAAAGTGAACGAAAACTGGAATGTGCTGACTTGTATCAAAGAAATGCGCATTCAAGCTGAAAATATTTCAAGAGTGCACTCGATTTATGTGGTGGATGATGAAGACCGCTTAAAGGGACGTTTGTCGCTTAAAGATTTGTTGACTACTTCTTCCAGAACGCCCATTAATGATGTCTACATTCGAAAATTAAATCATGTTAATATCGATACCGAAGATGTTGAGGTGGCGCGTATCATGCAAAAATACGATTTAGAAGCAATTCCGGTAGTAGATGAATTGGGTCGATTGGTTGGTCGAATTACCATTGATGATATCGTAGATGTAATTAAAGATAAAGCCGATGAAGATTACCAATTAGCAGCGGGTATCTCGCAAGACGTAGAGGCAGATGATAGTATTTTAGAACATACCAAAGCACGTTTGCCTTGGTTGGTCTTGGCTTTATTAGGCGGTTTTATTTCGGTAAAAGTCTTAGGGCTTTTTGAAGGCGCCATGATTGAGCACGGAAAATTATTTTTCTTTACCCCTTTAATAGCGGCGATGGCTGGAAATGTTGGGGTACAATCCTCGGCTATTATTGTTCAAGGATTGGCTAACAATACCTTAAGTGGTTCTTTGTTCAACAGGTTGATTAAAGAAGTCTCTTTAAGTTTATTGAATGGATTGATATTAGCCACGATCTTATTTGCAGGAAGTCATTTTCTGTTAGATGTAGAAATTATAATTGGCGTTATAGTTACGGTAGCACTAATTTCAGTAATAATTATTGCCTCCTTAATTGGGACATTCATTCCCTTATTGTTAGATAAATTTGGGATTGACCCCGCCTTGGCAACTGGCCCCTTTATCACTACAAGCAATGACATTTGCGGAATTTTAATTTATTTTTCAATTGCCAAAATGATTTTAGGATTTTAAAATAAAAATCCAAACACAACACAACAACAACTACTATAACTACACAACATGAACGTACACATTATTGGCGGAGGTAACTTAGGAGCCTCTATTGCCATTGGAATTGCTAAATTTACAGAAGGCAATCAAGTTACTGTAACAAGAAGAAACACGACGAATATTCTACATCTAGAACAATTAGGCGTTACTGTTTCTAAAGACAACCAACACAATATCCAAAACGCAGACATTATTATTTTGACAATCAAACCGTATCAAGTAGATACAGTTTTAGCCGAAATATTGCCTGCAATTACCAATAAAATTATTGCTTCAGCAGTAAGCGGATTGTCGATAGAAAATTTACAAAACAAAATAGGTGCAAACCACCAAGCGGTGCGCATTATGCCTAATATTGCCGCACAATTTGGCGCTTCAGCAACCTGTATTGCCTTTCAAGAAAGCAATAAAGAAGCGGCTCAAAACGTAGTGTGTTTGTTTGAAGGTTTAGGAACAGCTCCTATTATTGATGAAAAATTAATGGATGCAGCAACTGTTTTAGCTGCTAGCGGAACGGCATTTGCATTGCGTTATATTCGAGCTTCGATGCAAGCTGGAATCGAAATTGGATTCGACTGGCAAACGGCATTGGCGATTTCGGCTCAAACGGTAAAAGGTGCTGCCGAAATGCTACTAGAAGAAAAAACCCATCCAGAACAATTGATTGATCGAGTAACAACTCCTCAAGGGTGTACCATTGCCGGTTTGAATGAAATGGAAATGCACGGTTTTAGTTCGTCATTAATTAGAGGAATTAAAACGTCTTTGAAACAGATTAAGGGATAATTTCTTTTAAATAAAACGAAAGGTCGCTGTAACTAGCGGCCTTTTTTATTTCTTCAAACTTACTTTCAACCACAAGAAACCTAAAGTTCCTGAGACAAACGAAGCAACTAAAATGGCAATTTTAGAATAGGTGATTACGGCTTCACCATTGTTTTTGAAAGCCAAAAGTGTAATGAAAATCGACATGGTAAACCCAATACCGCCTAGCATTCCAGCACCGAGAATCTGTTTCCATTGCAACTCTTTAGGAAGTGATCCAATGCCTAATTTAACACAGAGAAAAGCAAAAAGAGTGATCCCAATTGGTTTTCCAACAATCAAACCTACCATAATCCCGATAGAGTTGGCATGAGCAAGTCCCTCCTGCCAGTTGGAATCAATTGCAATTCCTGTATTCGCGATAGCAAACAAAGGCAGAATAAAAAAGGCAACAGGTTTGTGTAGAAAGTGTTGTAATCGGTAAGAAGAAGTGGTTTTTCCTCCATTGCCATACGGAATGACAAAGGCCAGCAACACACCAGTAATGGTAGCGTGTACACCGGAATGAAGCATGCAATACCACATCAAACCCCCACCCACTAAATAAGGAACTAGATGGTGAACATTTTTTCTATTTAGAATAAACAGTATTCCCATAATTGCAAATGCTCCACCCAAATACATAAAGGAAATAGTCTCCGTATAAAAAATCGCAATGACGAGAATGGCACCCAAGTCGTCAATTACTGCCAAAGCCGTTAAGAATACTTTCAATGAAGTTGGCACCCGATTCCCAAGAAGTGATAAGATGCCAATAGCAAAAGCAATATCAGTTGCCATTGGAATTCCAGCGCCGTTTTGCGTTTGCGTACCTAAATTGAATACTAAAAATACTCCCGCTGGAATCAACATTCCGCCGAGCGCTCCAAAAATAGGCAAAGCAGCATTTTTGATAGTAGACAATTCGCCGCCATACAATTCGCGTTCCAATTCCAATCCGATCAATAAGAAGAAAATAGTCATTAATCCATCGTTGATCCAATGGGTAATGGAATGATGCCCAATTTCAGTTTCCCAAAATCCAATATAGCTTGCTTGAATAGGGGAATTGGCTAAAGCCAAAGAAACTAAAGTAACTAAAAGTAATAGGAGTCCTCCAGCTTTTTCACTTTCAAAAAAATCTTTAAATAAGCGGGTAGTTTTCATGTACATGGATTGGAAATAAGACGGCAATTTACGCATTTTACACTAATTTTTTTGTTAATTTGGGCTTGTAAAACTTAATCTTTCTATGGCGGTACACATTCTTCATATCGATAGCAATCATCCTTTGCTTTGTGACCAATTGGAACAAGCGGGGTTTGTCAATCACAAAGATTTCACCTCTTCTAAAGAAGAAATAGAAGCTAAAATTCAAGATTATCAAGGGATTGTTATTCGTAGCCGATTCAAAATTGACAAAACGTTTATAGATAAAGCCACTAATTTGCAGTTCATAGCTCGAGTTGGCGCCGGATTGGAAAGTATTGATTGTGACTATGCCGAATCGAAAAATATCGCCTTGATTGCCGCTCCAGAAGGAAATCGGAATGCAGTAGCAGAGCATAGTTTGGGGATGATTTTGTCACTTTTTAATAATTTGAATCAAGCCGATGCTGAGATTCGCTCCGGACATTGGAACCGAGAAAGCAATCGCGGACATGAATTGGACGGAAAAACAGTCGGGATTATTGGTTATGGAAATATGGGTAAGGCTTTCGCAAAAAAATTACGCGGTTTTGAAGTGGAGGTCTTGTGTTATGACATTCAAGAAAATGTAGGTGATGCCAATGCTAAACAAGTTAGTTTTGCTGAATTTCAAAAAAAAGTAGACGTCTTGAGTTTGCACTTGCCTTGGACTCCCGAAACGGATAAAATGGTCAATGCGGAATTTATTTATGGATTTGCAAAACCCATTTGGATCATCAATACGTCGCGCGGAAAAAATATTGTCACAGCTGATTTAGTCTCGGCTCTACAATCAAAAAAGGTATTAGGAGCCGGTTTGGACGTTTTGGAATATGAAAAATTATCTTTTGAAACTTTGTTCCAAGAAGCAACTACTCCTGAAGCGTTTCAGTATTTATTGAATGCTAAAAACGTAATTTTGACACCCCATATCGCCGGATGGACAGTTGAAAGTCATGAGCGTTTGGCGCAAGTCATCGTCGACAAAATAAAAGCACTGTATTAATAATTAAAAACTATTTACATGGAAACTGAAACTATAAAACAAGAATCCTGGAATACTCCAACACCTCAATTTCAAAATAATAAAAAAGTTGCTTGCGGTATTTTCGCTATTTTGTTGGGCCCATTAGGAATCCATAAATTTTATTTAGGATATACTGGAACAGGAATACTTTGGCTTATCTTAAGTATTTGTAGTTGCGGGACATTAACGGGTTTGTTCGGATTGATTGAAGGAATTATTTACCTAACAAAATCGGACGAAGAGTTTTATCATACCTATCAAGTAGGACAAAAGCATTGGTTTTAATACAATAAAAATCCCGATTACTATCGGGATCTTATTACTCTTCTTTTTCGCTTAATTTTCGTTCTAACTCGGCCTGGAATTCTTCCATCACTGGTTTCATGGTGCTGTCTGGGATGTCTTCAACGCGAATGTACATTAATCCGTCAACTGCGTTATTGAACAAGGGATCGACATTAAAAGCAACGACGCGCGCATTTTGCTTAATGTATTTTTTAATCAAAACAGGTAAACGTAAACTACCAGGTTCCAACTCGTCAATGATTTTATCAAACTTATTTAAATCGGCTTCTGTTTCGTTAAAAATAAAGTCTTTATCGGCGTCTTTTAACTTGACTTTAAACGCTTTTTTAGGATGGATATATTGTGCAATATAAGGATCGTAATAGTTGGATTTCATAAACTCAATCATCAATGATTTCGAAAAATCAGAGAATTGATTACTAATACTTACGCCACCAAGCAAGAATTTATGTTCTGGATAACGTAAAGTAGTATGAATAATTCCTTTCCAAAGAAGGAATAATGGCATTGGTTTTTGTTGGTATTCTTTAATAATGAAAGCGCGCCCCATTTCAATGGACTTGCTCATCATATCATGCAGTTCCGGTTCAAAACGGAACAGGTCATTCAGATAAAAACCATTCATTCCGTATTTAGGATATATTTCAGAACCCAATCCCATGCGATAAGCTCCCGCTACTTTTTTAGCATCATCATCCCACAAAAACATATGGTGGTAGTATTGATCAAATTTATCCAAATCAATAGACTCATTAGTTCCTTCGCCTACTTCTCTAAATGTAATTTCTCGAAGACGACCCAATTCATGTAAAACATTTGGGATTGCAGAGGCTTTGGTAAAAAAGACTTCATAATTTTTGCTTTGTAATAAGCGGCAGTCTAAATCACGAAGCGCATCAACTTCAGCAATAATTTTATCTTGATTTGCCGGAGTGACAATTTCTTTAGGACTTTTAGGTAATTTTAAAGTAGGCGTCGGCAGTAGTTTGCTTTCTTTTTCAAACGGATTGGCCAACATATAGGTTTTCTTTCGTAAGAATTCAGAATAGTCCTCTAATGATTCGTATTCGTTTTGTTCGGCAACCGAAATAGGTTTACCAATGCGCACTTTAATCACCCGCTTTTTTTGGCTGAATACTTCCGAAGGTAATTTTGCGGTTCTAAAAGTTCCGCTAATTTTTGATAGCAAATAAAATAATCGGCTATTTTTTGCATGAAAATAGATAGGAACTACAGGAACTTGTGCTTTGCGAATGACTTTGATAGCACCCTCTTCCCATGGCTTGTCGACCATTAATTTCCCGTCTTTATAGGTCGAAACTTCACCTGCGGGAAACATCCCTAACGGTTTTCCATCACTTAAATGACGTAATGTTTCTTTGATTCCTACCACGCTCGATTTGGCATCCTTATGATTTTCAAAAGGATTGACCGGCATGATGTATTTTTTTAAGGGTTCAATGCGGTGCAAAAGGAAGTTGGCAATGATTTTGAAATTAGGTTCTCTTTCCAGCATTAATTTCAACAACAAAACCCCATCAATACCACCCAGCGGATGATTGGATATTGTAATATAAGGACCTTCTTTTGGCAGTCTTTTTAGATCGGCCTCAGGTATTTCAAATTTGATTTGTAAGTCGTCAAGAACCCCATTCAAAAAAGCCACTTCGCTTAAATGTTTGTTTCGGTCATATACGTTATTAAGTTCCGAAATTTTAAGTACTTTCATCAGCAACCAGCCCGAAAAAGTGCCTAAGAATCCGTATTTATCCGTATTTATTGCTTTCGCAACTTCTTTAGCAGTTACTAAACCCATATCATTTTTATATTTGAGGCAAGCAACAAAGATAACAAAAAACTCCATTTTCTGAATTTTCAATGGCAAACTTCTACTTTTTTATTACATTTGAAAACAGTAAAATGCCTTATTAAGCATCCATAAAACACCAATTTTCAATGAAAATTATTTCCTACAATGTCAATGGAATTCGTGCTGCCATTTCTAAAGGATTACTCGAATGGTTGCAACAAGCTAATCCAGACGTTATTTGTTTCCAAGAGATTAAAGCTCAGGCAGATCAGGTTCCCACTTTAGATATTGAATTAGCAGGATATCCTTACCATTATTGGTTTCCAGCTACCAAAAAAGGGTACAGTGGCGTAGCTATTTTATCCAAAACCAAACCCAATAATATCGTTTTTGGTACCGGAATTGAGCACATGGATTTTGAAGGGCGTAACCTACGAGTGGATTTTGATGATGTTTCGGTGATGAGTTTGTACCTCCCTTCTGGAACTAATGCGGAGCGTTTGGATCACAAGTTCATGTATATGGATGATTTCCAAAAGTACATTGACAATTTGAAAAAAGAAGTGCCTAATTTGGTAATCTGTGGGGATTACAATATTTGCCACGAAGCGATTGATATTCATGACCCTGTTCGTAATAAAAATATATCTGGATTTTTACCAGCTGAGCGAACTTGGTTAGATAATTTCTTAAAAAGCGGTTTCATTGACAGCTTCCGTTTTTTGAACAAAGAACCTGACAATTATACGTGGTGGACGATGCGTTTTCCTTCGGCGAGATTGAATAATAAAGGTTGGCGCATCGATTATTGTCTAGTAAGTGAGCCATTAAAAAACCGAATTAAACGCGCTTTAATTTTGCCCGAAGCCAAACATTCGGACCATTGTCCAATTTTGGTAGAAATTGAGTAGCTTTGTTCAGTTGCGAAAAGCACCTGCTTGTACAATAAAAAAGAACAAATAAAGTTGTAGTTACAAATAAAAAATAAACCCATTCATCATGATAAAAAAAGTTTCCCTTGGATTGTTAGTATTGGCCCTTAGCACCTCTTGTGTGTCTAAAAAAATCTATACCGATTTAGAAAGCAAATACACTGACTTAAAAAAAGAAAACAGAACGCTGTCTGACGAAAATGCGGCTTTGGCAAAAGCCAAAAACCAATTGGAATTAGATGGTGCGGCTCTAAAAACAGATTTAGACAAACTAAAAGCAGATTACACCAAATTGAAAGCGGAACACGAAACGAATTTGGATAAATACAATGCACTTCAAGATTCGTATGCGGCACTAGAAAAAAATAGCAATGAGTCTTTGGAAAAAAATATGAAAAAGAATCGTGAATTGCTTGATGAATTGGATGAGAAAGCCAAAGCGTTAGCTTTAGAGCAAGAGCAGTTGACAAAAAGTAGTCAACGTTTGAAAGAATTAGAAGACATGATTGCAGCGAAGGAAGCGAGCATGAAAAAACTAAAAGAGACCTTGTCTAAAGCTTTAAACAGTTTTGAAGGTAAAGGTTTGACTGTAGAACAAAAAAATGGAAAAGTGTATGTGTCTATGGAAAACAAATTGTTATTCAGCTCTGGAAGTTGGGCAGTAAGTTCAGAAGGTAAGAAAGCTGTAGTGGAATTAGGAAAAGTATTGGGAGACAATCCAGATATTGCAGTATTAATTGAAGGACATACGGATGATGATGCTTTTACAGCTTCAGGACCGATTACTGACAACTGGGATTTATCGACTAAAAGAGCGACTTCAATTGTAGGTATTTTGAGCGAAAATAAAAAAATCAACAAACAAAACTTGACCGCTGCGGGTAGAGGAGAATTCTCTCCTTTAGCTAGTAATGAAACGGCAGATGGTAAAGCTAAAAACCGTCGAATTGAAATTATCTTAACGCCAAGATTAGACGCCATCGCAGAAATGTTGAATGAGATTAATTAATTTTCATTAACCATTATAAAATATTAAAAGCCCAACTTTATGTTGGGCTTTTTCATTTTCACAGTATTTATATACAATTGAAAACGACTTTTGCCTTTGTAATTCCCTTTCCTTTGTATATTTGTTTTTCCAAAAAATAATCAACCAACATGAAATATACTTCTATACCCAATACCGATATTAAAGTCAGTAAAATTTGTTTAGGCACCATGACTTTTGGTGAACAAAACACCGAATTTGAGGGTCACGCCCAAATGGATTACGCGTTAGCAAACGGAGTCAATTTTTTTGACACGGCCGAAATGTATTCGGTACCTGGACGTGAGGAAACCTATGGAAGTACCGAGCGAATTATTGGAACTTGGTTTAAAAAAACAGGGAATCGCGATCAAGTAGTTTTGGCTACTAAAATTGCCGGACCCAATCCAGCCTTTGCCTATATGCGTGAAAAAGTAGATTTCTCACCAGCCAGTATTCAGTATGCTTTGGATCAAAGTTTGAAACGGTTACAAACGGATTATGTAGACATCTACCAATTGCATTGGCCAGAACGCAAGGCCAATTTCTTTGGTCAACGCGGGTTTAAAAAACAAGACGATGCTTGGGAAGATAATATTCACGAGGTGTTGACTACCTTAGATGGTTTTGTTAAACAAGGAAAAATCAAACACATTGGATTGTCAAACGAAACGCCTTGGGGTTTGATGCGTTTTTTGGAGGAACATAAATACCATAATTTACCTAAAATTAAAACGGTACAAAATCCCTATTCTTTATTGAATCGCTCTTTTGAAGTAGGAAACGCTGAGGTTTGTTTGCGTGAAAATATCGGTTTGTTAGCCTATTCACCAATGGCTTTCGGACTTTTGTCAGGAAAATTCTTAAACGGGCAACAACATCCCACTTCTCGATTGGCCTTATTCCCCCAAATGGCACGTTACAGCAGTCCACAATCGGCAGAAGCCACTCGTTTGTACAACGAAATTGCCCAACAACACGGGTTGACTTTAACGCAATTGGCTTTGGCTTTTATTGAGCAACAGCCTTTTGTAACGAGTACTATTATTGGCGCCACCACAATGGAACAGTTGAAAGAAAATATAGACACCATACAAGTCACGCTTTCTGAGGAAGTATTAAAAGCCATTGACGCTGTTCAAGCGATAATTCCTGATCCAGCACCCTAAAAACTAAAAAAAAGCTCCCAGCCTTATTAAAGTTGGGAGCTTTTTAATGTATTTCAAACTTCGTAAATCCAATATCGTAAATCGTCAATTTACTTATTCCTCATCCGTTTTTAGGAATTCAAAATCAAAGTCTTCTTTTGGCGGAATGGAATCTACCGCAACACCGGTAGTGTCCTGCGCTTTGCGAATCGTTAAGAACGAACGCGCATTTCCTGAAAGCGAAACGCCATACGGATTAATACTATCACTGCTAGTTACTATACCACGACGCAACATTAGATTGCTCAAATAGCGTTGGTTTTTTAAAGCAAAACCTTTTAGGTTTCCTTGGTCGTCAAATTGATACATGAATTTCTTTGGACTCGGAATAATAGTAGCCAAGTACAAGCATTCATTAAAAGTCAAATCGGCAGGATTTTTTTGGAAATAAAAGCGACTCGCTTCGCCAATCCCGTATACGTTTGGTCCCCATTCGATAATGTTGAAATACACTTCAAGCATACGTTCTTTGCTTACAATTCGGTTGTTTTCTAAAATATAAACCAATAAAATTTCTTCTAGTTTACGCGATAAAGTTTTTTCGCGGGTTAAGAATACATTTTTAATCAATTGCATACTAATCGTACTACCTCCTCTAGAGAATTTTCTAGTCTTAATATTTTTGATAATCGATTGTTTGAACGCCTCAGTGATAAATCCGCGATGTCTGAAAAAGGAAGGATCTTCGGTAGTCAACACACATTTTTTTAAATAAGGCGAAATTTGATTGAGTGGTGTGTAATCGGGATTAGAACTACCCACAAAAATGGGGCGTTGACGTACATTTTTTATAATGGCACGGTATTCAAATTCGCCATTCATTTTACTTAAATTGGCTTGACCAAAACGGGAAATACGTAAATTTTCTTTGTTCAATTTACTATCAAAAATAATAGTTTCAGGCTTGTTTTTGTTGAACATAAAGTCCAATTTGTAATCGAAATTACCACTAGCCAGCATTCCTTGTACATTGGTAAACAATCCATCTGGAAGCGAACTAATAAAGTCTTGAGCTTGCATTTTTGGGATGCGAATATTCATTTTGTAAACAGTGTCTTCTTCTGTCTCGTAGGCCAAATAAGGTTGTATTTTTATTTTGTTCAATTGGATCGAAGAAGAACTATCTACTGAAATAAAATCTTCGCCAAGCAACAAACGGTAATCAAAACGCGCATTGCGAATAATCACATCTTTACTTGCAATTTTAGGATGGTTTACTTTTAAATTAGCAATAGACGAGTAGCCATCAATATGGAATTCATCGCCATCACTTTCAATGTTTTCAACGTTCAAATGAATGGAGTCAAAACTAGAAATCAAATTAAAACGTTCGTCAAAATAAGGCACTTTTATTGGTCCGCCATCCATATTGAAAAACTGGATATCGGCAGTACGGTCTCTAGGATCAGCTTCGCCTGCAATTCGCCAGCGTTGTGCAAAAGTATTGGTTTTAACGTGGATGACACTTTCTAAATCGCCTCCGTCCAAGATTAATTTTTTGATATCGATTGTCGCTTTCTTTCCATTATCGTCTAATTTAAAAACTAAATTTTTGATATCCATGTCTGACGGAACCAAGTTCAATAACCGGAAAATAATGCGTTTGGCTAAGGCCGCGTAATCTCTTTTATCAGTGTTAACTTCTTGATTTTTATTTTTCTTCAAAAAAGCATCAAAGTTACGCACCTTGCCTTTTTTTGTTAGTTGTACCAAACCATTTTCGATTTCTAAGGTACCCAATTGTACATCGCCAATTAGTAAATGCCAAAAGCTGATGCTGGTTTTCATTTTTTGGATTCGGAATAAGGTATCGGCTTGTTGGGGAGCCAAAACTACATCCGTTAGGCTGACTGCTGAAATTCCGTCAAATGAAGCTGTTTTTATGGTGAATTTACTATCAAAATCCCGTTCCATTTTCACTGCCACTTTTTCCAAAGTTAGTTTCAAAATTTCATCTCTGAAATAGTAAAAAGTACTTAAAGCAGCCACAAATAAAACCAAAAGAACTCCCAGTGTAATTCCTATTTTTTTCTTGTTAAATCTCATAAAAACGCCAAATAATTGAAGGTGTAAAGAAAGTAAAAAAAAGCCAATTTTTTAGCTTAAATTAAAAGCGGTAGCAGTTTTTTGGCGTGATGCAAAAATCCAGACGAATATCGGTTTTAACAACATCAGCAATTAATTTTTCTGCTTCAAAAAAGGAAAGACCAATTTTAATAGTTTCGGGTTGGCATTCCGCCAAAAACTGATCGTAAAAACCTTTGCCATAACCTACCCGATTTCCATTCAAATCAAAGGCCAAAAGCGGTACAAACACGACTTGAATTTTAGCCGAAGGCACTTCAATTCCGTCTACTGGTTCTGGTATATTATATTCGTTTTTCTTGATTTTGGTATTGTCAGTCAATAGAAAATGGGTCATTTTACGTGTTGTAAAATCAGATTTGGAAACTACAATTTCCTTGTCTTTTCCAGAAAGCAAGTGCAGTAGGAATTCAGTATTCACTTCTTTCTGTTCTTCAATGGGTAAGAAAATATGGAAATAGGTTTTGTCCCAAAGGTCAAGCGCCAACACTTTATTAGCAATAGCCAGGCTATTTTCTTCAATTGCTGAATCGGAAAGGTTTTTACGTAACGCTTTGTATTGTGAGCGCAATTCGGATTTTGTCATTCGTTGAAAAAATTGAAGCTAAAAGTACTATTAATTTTTGCTCCGAAAAAGAAAACCACTGATTTTGATTTGCAAAGATGTTATTTGTAAATTTGGAAACAATTCGAGCCAACACATAATGACGCCACCCAGCATTGCATTGCAAATTCAAACTTTACCTGATAATCCAGGAGTTTATCAATACTACGATAAGGACGGGAAAATTTTGTATGTGGGCAAAGCCAAAAACCTAAAAAAAAGGGTTTCGTCTTATTTCAATAAAATTCACGATACTGCTAAAACAAATGTTTTAGTTAAGAAAATTGTAACCATCAAACACATTGTGGTGCCTACGGAAAACGATGCGCTTTTGTTGGAAAACAATCTGATCAAAACCTTACAACCGCGGTATAATGTCTTGTTGCGCGACGACAAAACCTACCCTTGGTTGTGCATCAAAAAAGAACCTTTTTCGCGCATTTTTTCCACTCGCCGAATGGTCAAAGACGGTTCGGAATATTTTGGACCTTACACTAGTTTCAAGACGGTGAATACCATTTTAGACTTGATCAAAGAATTGTATCCGTTGCGTACTTGTAACTTCGATTTGAGTGCCAATAATATTGAAAGCGGGAAATTTAAAGTCTGTTTGGAATACCATATTGGCAATTGCAAAGGCCCATGCGAAGGCTATGAATCGGTTGCCGAATACCAAAAGCAAGTCGATGCAATCCGAGAAATTTTAAAAGGAAATTTCAAAGAGAGCATGAAAGACTTCAAGCGAATGATGATTGAATTGGCACAAGAAATGCGTTTTGAAGAAGCGCAAAAAATCAAAGAGAAAATAGAAATTCTCGAAAATTACCAATCGCGTTCTACGATAATCAATCCGAAAATTACCAACATTGATGTCTTTTCTATTGTTTCTGATGAAAGTGCGGCCTATGTCAACTTTTTGCAAATTTCCCACGGATCGATTATTCGTTCCCATACCATGGAAATCAAAAAGAAATTGGAAGAAACGGATGAAGAACTTTTAGAATTAGCCATCATTGAACTTCGGGAGCGCTTCCAATTACTGTCTAAAGAAATCATTGTGCCATTTGAAGTAGATTTGGGAGAAACTATTAAGATTACAGTGCCACAATTGGGCGATAAAAAACAAATTTTAGATTTGTCTCTTCGCAATGCCAAATACTATCGCATTGAACAGTTGAAACAATTGCAAATTGTAGATCCAGATCGCCACGTCAATAGAATCATGGCGCAGATGCAAAAAGATTTACGATTGCCAGCGGAACCTCGTCACATTGAATGTTTTGATAATTCCAATATTCAAGGAACCAATCCGGTTTCGGCTTGTGTGGTTTTCAAAGATGGAAAACCGAGTAAAAAAGACTACCGCCATTTCAACATCAAAACTGTGGAAGGGCCGAATGATTTTGCTTCCATGGAAGAAGTAGTTTACCGAAGATACAAACGCCTTTTGGACGAAAATCAGCCTTTGCCGCAGTTAATAATTATTGACGGTGGAAAGGGACAATTATCATCGGCTTTAAAAAGTATTGACGACTTAGGTCTTCGCGGAAAAATTACGATTATTGGTATTGCCAAACGCTTGGAAGAATTATTCTATCCAGGCGATTCTATTCCGCTCTACCTCGATAAAAAATCAGAAACCCTAAAAGTTATTCAACAATTGCGAAACGAGGCGCACCGTTTTGGAATCACCCATCACCGCGACAAACGAAGCAAAGCCGCTCTGAATTCCTCTATAGAATCGATTCCTGGTATTGGCGAAAAAACCATGACCACTTTGATTCAGCATTTTAAAAGTGTAAAAAGATTAAAATTGGCCACCGAAAAAGAAATATCGGAAGTCGTTGGGCTGTCAAAAGCCAAAAAAATTACCGACTTTTACACTACCAATTAATTTGTATGAGCCTATCCCAGCTTTCCGTTCCAAGTCCGCTGTCACAATTCTTTTTTTCTAAAGAGAAAAAAGGAGCTCCTGCTGTTGCTCTTTTTCCTCTAGAAAAAATAGTATTTTCACCGGCGGCGCTTTTCACTTCCATCTGGGGCTTGCTTCTTGTGGGAGTATTCCTTATCAGTTTTCAAAATAGTTTTGCCCAAGAGCAAAAACGCCCTAAAATAGGATTGGTGTTGAGTGGAGGAGGCGCCAAAGGATTTGCTCATATTGGTGTTTTAAAAGTGATTGAAGAAGCTGGAATTAAAATTGATTATATTGGCGGAACGAGCATGGGAGCAGTTATTGGCGGTTTGTATGCCTCGGGTTACAATGCCACACAAATAGATTCCATTTTTCATAAAATCAATTTTGACGAATTACTAAACGATTATATTCCGCGATCCGCGAAGAGTTTTTATGAAAAACGGAATGACGAATCCTATGCATTGTCTCTTCCTTTCAGCAATTTCAAAGTAGGAATTCCTCAAGCACTTTCCAAAGGCTTGTATAATTTTAATTTGTTGAGCCGACTGACACGACATGTACGCCAGGTGAATGATTTCAACCAATTGCCCACTCCATTTTTATGCATAGGAACTAATATTGAGACGGGTCAGCAGGTGTTGCTAAACAAAGGGAATTTGGCGCAGGCCATGCTGGCAAGTGCTGCATTTCCCACTTTATTTACTCCAATTGAAATTGACGGACAGTTGCTTATTGACGGCGGAGTCGCTAATAATTTTCCAATTGATGAAGTGAAAAATTTAGGCGCTGATTTGATTATTGGAGTTGACGTTCAAGATGGATTATGGGACAAAAACCAGCTAAAAAACGCCACAAAAATTTTGGTGCAAATCACCAATTTGCATTCCATTGAACAGATGAAAAATAAAATTAAAGGAACTGATATTTATATCACACCCGACATTAAAAATTTCGGGGTACTTTCATTTGATCGAGGAAGAGAAATTATTCAAAGAGGTGAGGAAGCTGCTTTTGCAGTGTATGAAAAAATCAAAACCCTATCTACCGACCAAAATTATTTCAAAAAACCAAGATTGTCTGTATATAAAGACAGCGTGAAATTGGCCCAAATTAACACTACTAAGTTGCGTAAATATACCAACGATTATGTGTTTGGTAAATTAGGGTTTAAGCCAAAGACTCCAATAACTTATAGTCATTTAGAATCAGGAATAAACACCCTACTAGCTACAGAAAACTTCCATTCAATTAGTTATTCATTTAAAAACAGTGAGCAAGGGGAAGATTTAGAACTTCAGTTAGCAGAAAATCCTATTTACACCTATTTAAAATTAGGACTGCATTATGACGAACTATTTAAAAGTGGCATTTTAGTTAATATTACCCACAAAAACAACTTATTTAAAAACGACCTGGCTTCGCTAGATATTATTTTAGGGGATAATTTCAGATACAATTTAGATTACTATGTGGACAATGGATTTAACTTTAGTTATGGGTTTAAATCGCAATTGAGTCAGTTTAATAGAAACATCACACAAGAAATTACCAAAACTATTTTGGACACAGGCGGAAATCAAATCAATGTAGATTATTTAGATCTTTCTACTAGGGCATACTTACAAAAAGGGATTGCACAACGGTTTTTATTTGGTGCGGGAGTAGAATTAAAGTATTTGCATATTTCGTCCAAAACAATTGCTACTCCGATCATTGATAAGAGTAGTTATTGGAGTGGTTTTGGCTACGTAAAATACGATTCGTTTGATAATAAATACTTTCCTAAAAAAGGCTGGTCTTTCTCTTCTGATTTTCAATCGTATTTATTTGCATCGGATTATCACAATGATTTCAAACCGTTTTCTGTACTACAAGCGCAATTTTCTAAAGCATTTTCAGTATCAAATTCATTTACTTTCAAATTTCAGGGAGATGCAGGCCTGCCTATTGGAAATGACGGTATTCCGTTTTTTAATTTTGTTTTGGGAGGTTATGGTTACAATAGCATCAATAATTTTAAACCGTTTTTTGGGTATGATTTTGTGAGTGTAGCGGCCAATAGTTACATCAAAGCTTCTGGAACTATTGATTATGTTTTTTTAAAGAAAAATCATTTGAACTTTTCCGCCAATTTTGCTAATCTTGAACAAAATCTTTTCAAGACTAAAGAATGGATTTCACTACCTAAATATTCGGGTTATGCTTTCGGGTATGGTTTAGAAACAAGAATTGGCCCAATTGAAGTCAAATATTCTTGGTCGCCAGAAAGCACCAAAGGATATACATGGTTTAGCGTTGGATTTTGGTTTTAGATTAAAATGACGCTTTTTGGAATTGTTTTTTTGTTAAAAAAAGAGCTTTTTTAACTTATTTTTTAGAATAATCGCTAGAAAAACAATCCAGTTAATTAGAATAATCATTAAAAAACCCACTTATTTTTTTATTATGTAAAAAAATAAGTGGATTCGAATTTAGAAATGACAAATCTTTTGTTAAAGTCAATTTTTACAAAAATAATTACTCCAACATGCTATAAATTTGTAGTACAAAAATGAAGGGGGTGGTTTCCTTTCAAATTTTGATATAAATTTTCATAATTTATAGTTTTTTGGTTAGTTAATAGCACAAAAACTCAGTCATAATTTGACTGGGTTTTTTTGTTTTAATACCTTTGGTTTAAATTTAAGGATATGGTATTGACATAGCCTTTAAAACACACAATGAAAAAAAACCAATTATTCGTTATACTTTTCTTTTCCATTTCGGTGTATGCTCAACAACAAACTGCTTTTGGAGTGGGCGAATGGTTTAAATTTAGAATCCACTACGGTTTTGTCAATGCGGGCTACGCTACATTAGAAGTTAAAGAGGCTACTATCAATTCGGAAAAGTTATTTCATTTAATTGGCAAAGGATCTACTACAGGCTTATCTCGTCTTTTTTTTAAAGTAGATGATCGATATGAAAGTTATATTGATCAAGACACTTTTGTTCCCAATCAATTTCTAAGAAAAATCAATGAAGGTGGATATACTAAAAACCAAGAAGGATTTTTTATTTGGTCCACCAATAAAATTTTGGTAAAAGATTATAAACACAATACCGAAAAGACTTTTTCGATTCCAAAAAACACACAAGATATTTTATCCGCCTTTTATTATTTGCGAAATTTCTCCACTATTGATAAAATTAAACCTGGAGAATCCGTAGCGATTGATTTGTTTTTTGACGATGAGACGACCAAGTTTAAGTTAAAATTTATAGGTCGGGAAAATATTAAAACTAAATTTGGCACTATTGCGACTATGATTTTTAGACCGTTAGTGCAATCCGGGAGAGTTTTTAAAGAACAAGAAAGTGTCACGGTTTGGATTTCAGACGACGAAAATAAAATACCAATTCGCATACAAGCCAGTCTTGCCGTTGGCTCGATAAAAGCAGATTTAGAAGCCTATAAAGGATTAAAACACACATTCAAAGTGAAATTATAATGAATAATACGACAAGAGAGACTATTTTAAATCAAATTGATTCCAAGTTTGAGGCAATTAACCAAAAAACGAATACTCAATTAGAAGGCTTACTTTGGTCGAAGCCAATTACGTATTGGGATTATATTCAAACAGACGCTTTGTTGAGTTTACAAACGCAGCGAACCACCCTTCCTGATGAAATGGTTTTCATCATGTACCATCAAGTTAACGAATTGATTTTCAAAATGATTTTGTGGGAAATGCAACAAGTTTCGTATGCGCAAAACATCACCACTCATTTTTTTACTGAAAGGTTGGAACGAATTAGTCGTTATTTTGAAATGCTAACCACTTCATTTGAAATTATGGAAAATGGAATGGAAGTAGAACAATACATGAAATTTAGAAATACGCTAACTCCTGCGAGTGGTTTTCAAAGCGCACAATACCGTTTGATAGAATTCTGTGCAACAGATTTAATTAATCTTATCGATTATCGTTTTAGATCTTCTATTGATAGAAGTACATCCTACGAATTTGCTTTTGAGCACTTGTATTGGCAAGCAGCGGGAAAAGAGTATTCTACTGGAAAAAAATCCTTTCTTTTGGAAGAATTTGAACGAAAATACAAAGCTGTTTTCTTGAGCCATATGCAAGAATACAACTCTATAAACATTTGGCAAAAATTCAAACAATTGCCTTTAGAAGACCAAAAGAATCAGAATCTAATTGATGCCATGCGCCATTTGGATTATACCATAAACATCACTTGGGTAATGCAGCATTTAAATGTGGCGATTAAATACATTGATCAGAGCGGATTAGGAGACGGAGAAGCAACAGGTGGTAGTGAATGGAAAAAGTACATGCATCCTAAATACCAACGAAGAATATTTTTTCCTGAGTTATGGTCGTCAGATGAATTAGCTAATTGGGGAGAATCTGTAAAATTGTAGTCTATGCCAATTAAAAAAATCACTCTTTTACTTCTACTATTATTTCTGGTGTTTTCTTGTACTCAAAAGCAAGAAAACGCAACGGATTTGCAGGAGCAAAAAAAGACTAAGAAAAGTGAGTTTGGCTTTTTGTATTCAGAATTTAATGTGGTACATGATACCATAAAAAGCGGGGATACTTTTGGAAGTATTATCCAAAATCAAAATATTGGCGACAAAGAAGTATATGATATTATTGAAAAAGTCAAAGACACTTTTGATGTTCGTACAATGCGTTTCAACAAACCTTACGTTTTACTCCGATCCAAACATAAAAAAAACAAACTACAAGTTTTTATTTACCAGCCAGATGCGGTGAATTATTATGTTGTCGATCTTAGAGATACTGCAGTTGTGGCCTACAAAAAAGCTAAGCCAATTAGAATTAAAAGAAGAACCATTGGAGGCGTATTGAAAAGTTCTCTTTCAGAAACATTAGAGAGTGCCAAAGTAGAAGGCGCTTTAGCAAGTAAAATCACTAAAATTTATGCTTGGTCCATTGACTTTTTCAAATTAAAAAAGGGAGATCGCTTTGCATTAACTTTTACCGAAAGGTACATCAACGACACAATTTATGACGGTGTTGACAGTTTGGAAGCCGCTTTTTTTGAATACAAAGGAAAAATAGTATACGCATTTCCATATGCTACTAATCGTTCTGGAAAGATTGAGTATTATGATGACGAAGGAAAAACCTTGAAAAATTTCTTTTTAAAGACGCCGATTAAGTTTAGTAGAATTACCTCCAGATACAGTTCCAATAGATTACATCCAGTTCAGGGAATCTGGAAAGCCCACAAAGGAACGGATTATGCAGCACCTTATGGAACACCAATTACTACAACAGCTGCAGGAGTGGTTGAACAAACAGGTTTTACTACGGGAAATGGAAATTTTGTAAAAGTCAAACACAACGGAACCTATTCGACACAATACTTACATATGTCTAAAATTCTGGTGCGGCGAGGTCAACATGTTAACCAAGGTCAAATTATAGGTAGAGTAGGCAGTACCGGACTAGCAACAGGACCACATGTTTGTTATCGTTTTTGGAAAAACGGGGTTCAGGTGGATGCGTTACGTTTAAAACTCCCAACAGGAGAATCGATGTCAGGAAGCTCGAAACAACGATTCTTGCAACAAATCGAACCATTAAAAAGGCAGTTGGATAGCGTTGCTAATTTATAAAAACACTTTTTTACTTAAAATTGTGATAGGTTTTGAGTACAACGGGTATTCAAACTAATTTCAGTATTTTTGCCGGAAATTAAAAAATAAAAGAACCAACCAATTATACAAATGGCTTTACAAACAGTTAATCCCACACAAACTAATGCTTGGGCAAAATTGCAACAACATTACAACGAAATTGCATCGACTTCTATGCAAGAATTATTTCAAGCCGATGCATCGCGAGTTGAAAAATTCAATTTAAAATGGAATGATTTTTTATTGGATTATTCTAAAAACAGAATTAATCAAGAAACGATCAACTTGTTGTTGGAACTAGCCAATCAAGTAGGATTGAAAGAAGCCATTGCTTCGTATTTTGATGGAGAATTAATCAATCAAACCGAAAACAGAGCAGTACTTCATACTGCGTTACGCGCTAAAGAATCGGCTGTAATTAACGTAGAAGGTCAAAACGTAATGCCGGAAGTATATGCGGTGAAAAATAAAATCAAGGCGTTTACTAATGAAGTGGTTTCGGGTCACCGAAAAGGATATACAGGCAAAACGTTTACTGATATTGTTAATATTGGTATTGGAGGGTCTGATTTAGGACCTGCTATGGCAGTTGAGGCTTTGCAGTTTTATGAAAATCATTTGAATGTTCATTTTGTTTCCAATGTAGATGGGGATCATGTCAATGAAATAATTAAGAAAATAAATCCAGAAACCACTTTGTTTGTCATTGTTTCTAAAACGTTTACGACTCAAGAAACCTTGACTAATTCAGAAACAATCAAAGAATGGTTTTTGAAATCGGCCCAACAAGAAGATGTAGCCAAGCACTTTGTTGCCGTTTCCACTAATTTGGATAAAGTAACAGCGTTTGGAATTAATCCGGACAATGTTTTCCCAATGTGGGATTGGGTTGGAGGTCGTTTTTCTTTGTGGAGCGCCGTAGGTCTTTCAATTAGCTTAGCTATTGGATTTGATAATTACGATGCTTTGTTGAGCGGAGCCAATGAAATGGACGAGCATTTTAAAACTACTGATTTTGACCAAAACATACCGGTAACTTTAGCCTTATTGAGTGTTTGGTATAATAATTTCTTTGGTGCTGAAAGTGAAGCTTTGATTCCGTACACACAATATTTACAAAAATTAGCTCCTTATTTACAACAAGGAACCATGGAAAGTAATGGTAAAAGTGTGGCACGAGACGGAAAGCCAGTGAACTATCAAACCGGCACCATCATTTGGGGAGAACCAGGAACCAATTCGCAACATGCCTTTTTTCAATTGATTCATCAAGGAACTAAAGTGATTCCGGCTGATTTTATTGGATTTGTCAAACCATTATATGGAGATGACAATCATCATGACAAATTGATGTCTAACTTTTTTGCGCAAACAGAAGCCTTATTACATGGTAAAACAGAAGCACAAGTACAAGCTGAATTTGACCAACAAGGATTATCAAAAGAAAAAGCAGCCGCTTTGTTGCCATTTAAAGTGTTTACTGGAAACAAACCTACGAACACCTTATTAATTCAAAAATTAACTCCAAAATCTTTAGGGTCATTGATTGCGATGTATGAACATAAGATATTTGTTCAAGGAGTAATTTGGAATATTTTTAGTTTTGATCAATGGGGAGTAGAATTAGGAAAACAATTGGCTAATTCTATTTTAGATGAAATCAATACTAAAACAGTTAAAAACCATGATAGTTCTACTTCATTTTTATTGAATCATTTTTTGAAAAATAAATAACACAAGTAGTAAATAACGTAAGGCGCTTTGAAATAAATCAAGGCGCTTTTTTTATACATTTAGCTCTCGCAACATCTTTAAAAATCAATAGTTGTTTAAAAAAAACACTAAAAAGGTGAATTTTTTAACGTTGTATTAACGTATTGATATAAAAATGTTATAATTTTGCCAAAAATAAATTAATAAAACAACAATGAAAACAATGAAAAACTGGTTACTTACAGGATTAATGTTTTTAATGGTTTCTACTGCTTTTGCTCAAGGAAAAGTTTCAGGAACTGTTACAGATGGTAAAGGTTCTTTGCCTGGAGCAAATATTGTTATTAAAGGAACAAAAATTGCTGTTTCAACAGATTTTGATGGAAAATTCTCTATCAACACAACTGCTAATTCAGGCGAATTAGTAATTTCTTTTATTGGTTACAAATCAAAAACAGTTAAATTCAATGGTGCTGCTAACGTAGGAACTGTTGCTTTAGTTGCTGATGATAATCAATTACAAGAAATTGTAGTAAGAAGTTCAGTAGTGGATGTTGCTAAGGACAGAAAAACTCCAGTAGCGGTTTCTACTATTAAAGCGGCAGAAATTCAAGAAAAACTAGGTTCTCAAGAATTTCCTGAAATTTTAGCTAATACACCTTCAGTATATGCTACTAAATCAGGGGGTGGTTTTGGAGATTCAAGAATTAACATTCGTGGATTTGATCAAAGAAATATCGCCGTATTAATTAACGGGGTTCCTGTTAATGACATGGAAAACAGTGCTGTATATTGGAGTAACTGGGCGGGTTTGTCTGACGTAACTTCAGCAATGCAAGTACAAAGAGGTTTAGGATCTTCTAAATTAGCGATTTCATCTGTAGGGGGTACTATTAATATCGTAACTCGTTCTGCTGATATGAAAGAAGGTGGAAGCGTTGCTGTAGGAGTTGCCAATGATAACTACTTGAAAAAAGCATTTTCATACTCAACAGGTGTAATGAAAAATGGTTTGTCTACTTCTATTTTGTTGAGCCAAACTAATGGAGATGGTTATATTGATGGTACTAAATTTGAAGCAGGTAACTACTTTATTGGAATTGGTTACAAAATCAACCCAAAACATGATGTAGAATTTACAATTACTGGTGCACCACAATGGCACAATCAAAGATCTACTGCTCCAACAATTGCACAGTTTATCAAATACGGTTCTAATGGTGAACCAAACAGAAGATACAACAACGATTGGGGTATTTTGAATGGTCAAGAATACAACTTTAGAACGAACTTCTATCACAAACCAATTGCATCGGTTAACTGGGATTACAAAATTAACGACAAAACTAAATTATCTACTGTAGTGTATGGTTCTTGGGGTCGTGGTGGAGGATCTAACGGTGCTGGAGCAATGAGAGGAAATAGATTTTTCTCTGATAACTTAAGATTACCTAATGGGATCATCAATGTGGATTTAATTAACGCTTGGAATTCAGGTAAAAGTGTTGTAATTCCTGGATCTACAGGAACTTCAACTAGAACTTTAGTTGGGGGAGCTTACCAAAACAGCTCATCTACATCAAATAATACTACAAACGGTATTACAAAAATTGCGTCTATCAACTCACACAACTGGTATGGTGGTGTGGTTAACTTGAACACTAAATTATCAGAAAGATTTACTTTAGATTTTGGTGTTGATGCAAGAACATACAGAGGTATTCACTACCAAAACATGGTTGATTTGTTAGGATCTACTAATTATGCTGATAATAACGATAAAAACAATCCAAACAGAGTATTAACAGGAACGTATGCTGCAAGACCAAATTTAAACCCTTTATATAGCTTGGGTTATCAAACAGATAAAATCAACTATAATAATGATGGTTTAGTAAATTGGTATGGAGCTTTTACTCAATTAGAGTATTCTGCTGATAAATTAACAGCTTTCTTCCAAGGTTCTGTATCTAACCAAGGATTTAGAAGAGATGATTATTTCTTGTACTTAACTCCTGACCCATTGTCATCTACAGATTACAAAAACTTGTTAGGCGGAAACGTTAAAGGGGGAGCTAACTACAATATCAATGATAATCACAATGTTTTTGTAAATGCTGGTTATTATTCAAAACAACCTTTCTTTAATGCAGTATATCCAAACAATCGATCTTTAGTGAATGAAAACTTGACTAATGAGAAAGTATTAGGATTAGAAGCTGGATACGGGTTCCGTTCTGCAGTATTCAATGCAAATGTGAATGTATACCATACTACATGGAAAGACAGATACCAAAGATCATCTGATAACGCCGTTGATAATCCAGGTGGTTATTATGATTTTGCTGGAATTACTCAAGTTCACTCAGGAGTTGAACTTGATATGAATGCAAAAGTTGGTGATAAATTAAAATTGAACGGAATGTTCTCATTAGGTAAATGGGTATATGAAGGCAATATTACAGGAAGAAGATTTGACGTTAATAACAGCAATATTTCTGGTGGAACAACAACTACTTATTTCGTAGACGGAACAAGAGTGGGTGATGTAGCTCAAATGACAGCAAGTTTGGGTGCTGCGTATGAAGTATTACCACGTTTTAATGTTGATGCTAACTACAGATTATCTGATAAATTATTTGCAAGTTTAGATCCTACAAGACAAACTTCTGCAACAAACAAAGGAACATTAGAATTACCTTCTTATGGATTGGTTGATGCTGGAATTTCATACAGATTATTGTTAGGAACTGACAAATCAAAATCTTTGAATTTCAGATTAAACATCAATAACGTTTTAGACGAAGTTTATATTGCTGAGTCAAGATCTAATATTTTTGCTACTGATTTTGTTTCAGGTACATCAGGACCAACTTACAATTCAGCTGGAAGAACTTACAATGGTGTTGCAGATGCTAACCAAGTATTCTTCGGATTTGGAAGAACTTGGAACTTCACAATGCGTTATAACTTCTAAGTAAAGAAAGTTACTACATACAAACGGCAACTCCCATAAAAAGGAGTTGCCGTTTTTTTTGTACCAATTTTTTACTATATTTGAAATTCAATTAAATAAGAATCATGTACAATTTCATACAAAAATTTCATTCAGGCTGGGCGTATTTAGCTATTTTAGTATTAGTAATCGCGGTGGTAAATTCCTTTATTGGAAAATCATCTCAAAAAGAATTTACAGCCAAAGACCGTAAAATTGCCTTATTTGCTTTAATAGCAACCCATATTCAATTGTTAGTAGGTTTAGTGTTGTATTTTGTATCTCCACTAGGGTCAGCTGTTTTTGGACAAATGAAAAACGAGGCATACCGTTTAACTTCACTAGAACATCCATTAGTTAATATCATTGCAATTGTATTGATTACTATGGGTTGGTCTAAACATAAAAAAGCAACTACTAATGAAGCCAAGTTCAAATCTATAGCCATTTTTTATGGTGTAGGATTGGTACTCATCTTAAGTAGAATTCCTTGGAATTTATGGTTCTAATTACAAGTCCTAAACAGGACTTTTTTTGTCCCATTTTTTAAAATTAAAAAACAACAAACATGAAAAAAGGTTTGATACTGTTGTGTATTGTATTTGTTGTTGGATTAGTTTGGAGTCAAACATCGATTCAAAGTAAACAAAAGCAAACAATAGCAAAAGATACAGTTAAAAAAAGTAAAACTACAGCTGCTGATATTTCTTTAGTGACGGATAGCATTTCAACTAAACCACTCCAACTAAAGGCATTTAAAAAGTCAGTTATTGCATCTTATTATGCGGATAAATTTAATGGAAGACGAACTACTAGCGGGAAAAAATTCAGCAATAACGGCTATACTGCAGCGCACAAAAAATTACCATTTGGCACCAAGCTTAAAGTAACTAATGAAGCCAACGGTAAATCGGTTATAGTCGAAGTTACAGATAGAGGGCCATTTGTACGTTCGAAAGAGATTGATTTAACCAAACGTGCTTTTATGGATTTAGCCGATAATAAAAGAAGTGGAATGTTGCGCGTGAAAATCGAAATAATAGAAAACTAAGTTACCAACTTGTAAAAGAATTTTTGCTTAAATAGGAATTGTAATAGCGTTGGTCTTGAGTTACTTCATCTCCTAGCCAATGTGGTTTTTCAAAAAATTCGGATTCCGATTGTAGTTCGACTTCAGCAAGAAGTAGTCCTTCGTTTTCTCCAAAAAATTCATCTACTTCAAATAGGTGCTTTCCTACCGGTACTTCGTATCGGTTTTTCTCAATTATTCCCTTTTCACAAAGAAGTAAAAGAGCTTTAGCTTCTTCAAGAGGAATTTCTTTTTCCCATTCAAAACGAGACAACCCCGTTTCATTTGATTTCCCTTTTATAGTGAGATACCCCGTATCGCCTTTTATGCGCACACGTACGGTACGTTCTGGAGTAGAATTTAAATAGCCTTGTGCAATATGATTTTTGCGCAAAGCATCGTTTTTAAATGCGTCTGAGCTAACTAAAAACTTTCTTTCTATTTCAATCATATTGAATTGGATTAGTTGATTTCAAAGTTAGGTGTTTTCTCCTAATCCTTTTTGTATAAATTTGTGCTATGCTCGAAATTAATTCCAATAGAAAAATCATTCACATCGACATGGATGCGTTTTATGCTTCTGTGGAGCAAATGGATCATCCTGAATTAAGAGGCAAACCAATTGCCGTTGGTGGATCTGAAAACAGAGGTGTTGTCGCAGCAGCAAGTTACGAAGCTAGAAAGTTTGGCGTACGCAGTGCTATTAGCGGTGTTTTGGCAAAAAAAAATTGTCCAGAACTTATTTTTGTATCCCCTCGATTTGATCGGTACAAAGAAATCTCAAAAAAAATCCACGCTATTTTTCATGATTACACCGATTTAGTTGAGCCACTTTCTCTTGACGAAGCCTATTTAGATGTAACCCAAAATAAAAAAGGAAACCCTAGTGCGACGCTATTGGCAAAAGAAATCAGAACCCGAATTTTGAATGAAGTAGGTTTAACAGCTTCAGCTGGAATTTCTGTCAATAAATTTGTAGCCAAAATTGCTAGTGATTACAATAAACCTAACGGTCAAAAAACGGTTAATCCTGATGAGGTGCTGTCATTTTTAGAAGAATTACCAATTCGAAAATTCTATGGCGTGGGTAAAGTGACAACTGAAAAAATGTACCAATTGGGAATTTTCACCGGTTTGGAATTGAAGAGTAAATCTTTAGAATTTTTATCAACCCATTTTGGAAAATCTGGCACCTTTTATTACCATGTGGTACGCGGCATTCATAATAGCGAAGTGAAACCAGATCGAATTACAAAATCAGTGGCGGCTGAGCATACTTTTGATACCAATTTGTCTTCTGAAATTTTCATGTTGGAACAACTTGAAAAAATCGCAACTAGTTTAGAGCGTCGATTGAAGAAACAAAATATTGCTGGCAAAACAGTAACCCTAAAAATTAAATACAGCGATTTTTCGCAACAAACACGAAGTAAAACGGTACCATATTTCATTGCAGATAAGGGCTTAATTCTTGAAAATGTAAAAGAGTTGTTGTATCAAGAGCGGATGAAAGATTCTGTTCGCTTACTTGGAATTTCCCTGAGTAATTTGAATACGGAACAAAAGAAAACAGTAGTAGTTCAATTGCAGTTTGCTTTTTAAAACAAAACCCCATCAGGTTAACGTGATGGGGTTTTGTTTATCTAGAAGAGTTGCGTCTAGTCTCTGCTGTTTAGTTTTGACAGTAATCGCAAGAATTCCATGTACAGCCAAACCAATGTAATCATCAATCCCATTGCGCCATACCATTCCATGTATTTTGGCATTTTTCTGTTGGCACCTTCTTCAATTTGGTCAAAGTCCAAGAATAAATTCATAGCGGCAATTACAATTACAAATACGCTAATTCCAATACTCATCATTGAATTTCCGTGATGTACAGGTGTAAAACTAGTAAACAAAGAAACCAACCATGAAATCAAATAATAAGTAGCAATAGCTAAAGTTGCGGCAATTACAATAGATTTAAAACGTTCAGTAACTTGAACAATTTTGAATTTGTACAATCCCAAACAAACGGCAAAAGTCACTAAAGTTGCCCCAACAGCTTGAGTAACAATTCCTGGAAATTTTAATTCAAAAATAGCCGAAATACCCCCGATGAATAAGCCTTCAAAAATGGCATACCCTGGAGCTAAATAACCAGAAAGCTGGGGTTTGAATGTAGCAATAACTACTAAGATAAGACCCATTACAGCACCCCCAATCATTGGAACCATTGGACTTTGTCCGTTAGCTGCCATCCACCAAGTAATCATGGCTGCTGCTGTTAGTAGTAAAAACAATATCAAACTTTTATTCATTGTTCCTGCAATGGTCATTGTTTGTTCGTGACCAATTATGGTTGCTTCGTGAACCTCTTCTTTTGATGAAGTAAAGATTCTATTGTTTAAGAACGGATTTTTAGAATTTGAACTCATAATATTTTTAGATTTAGTGTATCAAAAGTAAATATAATTTGACAACTAAATGTTTAATTATTCATAAAATTTTGGCAATAAAAAAGCCCTCGATTGGAGGGCTTTTTTGAAGATATAGAAGTTGATTATTCTATTTCAGAAACTCGTAAGGTGTTTACCATTCCTTTGTCAGTAATTGGCATTGCTGCTAAGTTGATTAAGAAATCACCTTTTTCAACAAATCCTTTTTGTCTTGCAATTTCATTCACATCAGTTACTGTGTCATCCGTACTTACAGATTTAGCATAGTAAAAAGATTTAACGCCCCATAATAGGTTCAATTGCGTTAGGATTCTTTTGTTAGAGGTAAAAACTAAAATATGTGCTGATGGTCTCCAAGATGAAATTTGGAATGCGGTATAACCACTATTCGTTAACGTACAAATTGCTTTTGCTTTGATTACGTTAGCCATTTGTGCTGCGTGTTGACAGATAGTTTTAGTAATAAAACGATTTGTTCTCACCTGTGGTGTATTTTGAGGCACTTTGATTAGCGGAGAATCTTCTACCGCTTCAATGATTTGAGTCATTTTTTGAATTACTTGTACAGGATAATTTCCTGCTGCAGTTTCTCCAGAAAGCATTACGGCATCAGCACCATCCATTACCGAGTTAGCAACGTCATTAACTTCAGCACGTGTTGGAGTTAAACTAGTAATCATTGTTTCCATCATTTGCGTTGCCACAATTACTGGAATACGAGCCGTTTTAGCTCTAACAATTAATTCTTTTTGTACCAATGGTACTTCGTGAGCAGGAAGTTCCACCCCTAAATCTCCACGGGCTACCATTAACGCATCACAGTAAGCTACAATTTTGTCCATATTCTCTAATGCTTCTGGCATTTCGATTTTGGCAATAATTGGAATTTTAAATTCCGAGTGCTCAGCGATTAATTCTTGAAGGTCTTGTAAATCTCTTGGTGTTTTCACGAATGAAAGGGCAATCCAATCTACTTGTTGACCAATAGCAAAAATGGCATCGGCAATATCTTTCTCTGTCAATGCAGGAAGTGAAATTTTAGTATTTGGAAGGTTAACTCCTTTTTTAGATTTCAATTCGCCACCTTGAATTACTTTGGCAACCACTTCTGTATTCTTGTCAGTTGAAACAATTTCGAAAATCAATTTTCCGTCATCTAACAAAATTCTTTCCCCTGGATTTACATCGTTTGGAAAGTTTTGGTATTTCATGAAAACTCTTTCTTTGGTACCAATGATATCTTCAGCAGTTGTAAACGTAATTACATCTCCATCGTTTACTACTACACCTTCTTCCATAACTCCTACTCGAAGTTTAGGACCTTGTAAATCGGCTAAAATACCAGTAGTATAACCATATTCTTCATTGATGCTACGAATAGTACTTATGCGCTCTTTAACATCATTATAATCAGCATGCGAAAAATTTATTCTAAATACATTAACTCCTGCCTCAATCATGTCTTTGATGATTTCTCTTGTACTACATGCAGGTCCAAGTGTGGCTACAATTTTTGTTTTTTTGTTTGTTTTAAGCATTTCTATTAAAAAATTAAATTGTTTTTAGATTTTATAGTTTCAGTCTCTACTACATACACAGTTGAAAGACTTTTTATTGATTTTAGTTTTTTTACGATTCCTGCTAAATCAAGATCATCGTCACTTTCAATTTTTAAAAAATAATCCACTTTCTTCAGTTCGGGAAGTAAAAACACTTTTGTGGCCACTACCTGAGAACTGTTTGAAAATAAATCTTGGTTTATTATTTCATTTTGCCCAACAACTTCATTCTTGTTTTGAATTAGATTCCAAGAGACAAAATTATCTTCATCATCGAAGTAAAATCTTGAAAATTGAGTTTCACCTTCTTTGATGCTGATGAGAATTTCTTCATTGCTTTTACTTAAATTAACCGGAAGATGTTGATTGATGAAATAGGCCAATCGGTAATCTTCCAATGTGGTATGAATAGCTACTAAATGATAATCTATTTCGTCAAATTCGTCAAGATCTAATTTATGTATTGCCATTACATCGTAAAATGAGGTGTAAATATACTATTTCTGGCGTAGCTTGGTGCTTGTAAAGCCCGATGTTTTTGTTAAATTATCAACGAAAACGTTATAGATTGAAGAAAATCGTATTATTTTTTATCTATTTTTTCTTGAAATGCAAAATAGGCACGTTGGGATGCTTTTTCTTCTGCTTTCTTTTTGGAAGTCGCACGGGCTTTAGCAACTACTTTTTCGTCAATGCTTAATTTAACACCAAATAGTCTTTCTCCATCAATCCCATTGTCTTCATAAATATCATAATGAAATTGTCTTTTTTCTTTTTGACACCATTCAATGACTAAACTTTTGTAGCTAATGACCTTACCTTCTAAGCGTGTTATGTCAACATAAGGAATGATGACTCTTTTTTGAATGAATTTTTCGCAATACTCATATCCTCTGTCCAAATAGATGGCACCTACCAAGGATTCAAAAATGTTACCGTGAATGTTATCTCCAAAATGCTGAACGGGCACTTTGCTTTCTACAAATTGAACCAAATTTAAGTCTTTGCCTAATTCGTTCAAATGCTCTCTACTCACAATTTTGGAACGCATTTTTGTTAAATACCCCTCGTCTCCTGTTGGGGCTTCGTTGAAAAGATGGCCTGCAATTACAGCGCTTAACATTGCATCTCCAAGAAATTCTAACCGTTCGTAATTGAGAGGATTGCCCACTTCGTCCAAGATATTTGAGGAACGATGGGTGAATGCTTTTTTATAAAAATCAATATTTTTAGGAGCAAAACCAAGAATTTTTTCGATAGCACCAAAAAAAATCCCGTCTTCAAGAGAACGGGATTTCGAAAATATTTTTTTAATAATACGCATAGTACTATTTTAGATATCTAATTTTTTAACCAATACACATGCATTGTGTCCACCAAAACCAAAAGTATTACTCATCAATACTTTAACGTCTCTTTTTTGAGCTTTGTTAAAAGTGAAGTTTAATTTTGGATCGATGTTTTCATCGTCTGTGAAATGGTTGATAGTTGGAGGAATAATTCCGTATTTCAATGAAAGAATAGACGAAATAGTTTCAATTGCTCCAGCAGCTCCTAAAAGGTGACCTGTCATAGACTTAGTTGAATTCAAGTTCATCGTGTAAGCGTGATCTCCAAAAACTTGTTCGATGGCTTTCGACTCGGCTAGATCTCCAAGAGGAGTTGAAGTTCCGTGCATGTTAACCCCGTCAACATCTGTTGGTTGTAACCCAGCATCTCTCAAACAGTTCAACATTACATTTCTAGCTCCTAATCCTTCTGGATGTGGTGCAGTAATATGATACGCATCGGCTGACATACCGCCTCCGCCAATTTCACAATATATTTTTGCGCCACGCGCTACAGCGTGTTCGTACTCTTCTAAGATTAGCGCTCCAGCTCCTTCTCCAAGTACAAATCCGTCACGGTCTTTGTCCATGGGTCTTGATGCTGTTTTCGGATCGTCATTTCGAGTAGAAAGGGCATGCATTGCATTAAAACCTCCCATTCCGGCAATGGTTACTGCTGCTTCAGAACCTCCTGTTACCATGACATCGGCATGGCCTAAACGGATGTAATTGAAAGCATCAATTATTGCATTAGTTGAGGATGCACAAGCCGAAACAGTTCCAAAGTTAGGTCCTCTAAAACCATACTTTATTGAAATGTGTCCACAAGCAATATCGCCAATCATTTTTGGAATAAAGAATGGATTGAATTTTGGAGTTCCGTCACCAGCAGCAAAATTCAACACTTCAATTTGAAATGTTTCCAATCCACCAATACCAGATCCCCAAATCACACCTGCACGATCTTTGTCTAATTTTTCCATATCAAAATTAGCATCGTTCATAGCTTCTGTTGAAGAAACTACCGCGTATTGTGCATAGCGGTCCATTTTACGAGCTTCTTTCCTGTCGATAAATTCTTCAACATTGAAATTTTTCAATTCGCAAGCAAATTGTGTTTTGAATTTTGAAGCATCAAAATAAGTGATAGGTGCAGCACCACTAACGCCGTTAATTAGTCCGTCCCAATATTCTTGAATGTTATTTCCAATAGGAGTTAATGCTCCTAAACCTGTAACAACTACGCGACGTAATTCCATAGCTTCTGTATTTTTATCTTTAAACAAACAAAACCCACGATTTCTTTTTTGTATTAGTATTACAAAAGAGCTGTGGGTGCTGAATTATATATGTTTTTTTGATTGAAAGTCAATCTCGAATTTAAATTTATGAAAAATAATAACACCCGAGTACAATAAAGTATCGGGTGTTTGAGTATTATTTTTTAGCTTCCTCGATGTAAGAGATTGCTTGACCTACTGTAGCAATGTTTTCTGCTTGATCGTCTGGAATTTGAATATCAAATTCTTTTTCGAATTCCATGATAAGCTCTACAGTGTCTAAGGAGTCAGCTCCTAAATCGTTAGTGAAGCTTGCTTCTGTTACAACTTCGTTTTCGTCAACACCTAATTTGTCTACGATAATCGCTTTTACTCTTGATGCAATGTCTGACATAATCTTTAATTTTAAAATTTAATTTGTTGGCAAAAATAAAAAACTTTATTTTAAAACAACTATTTAGTTAATAAATGTGCGAACGAAAATATAAAATTTATTTTAACAAAGGTTTACGAATGCTATTTTTTTCCGTTTTTTATCCCTTTTTTTGCATACTAAATAGGTTGAAAACATGATTAAAATTGTAATTTTTGCTTCTGGTTCGGGTACTAATGCGGAAAACATCATCCGTTATTTTCAAGCAACCAAATCTGCTTCAGTGGAAGCGGTATTTACTAATAAAGCGGATGCTCAGGTAATACAACGCGCTGAAAAATACCAAGTTCCTTCTCAGGTTTTTACCAAAAACGATTTAGAAGCAGGAAAAGTACTACAAGAAATTAATACCATTCAACCCGATTTAATTGTCTTAGCTGGATTTTTATTAAAATTCCCAGAATCGATTGTAGCGGAGTATCCTGACAAAATAATTAATATTCATCCAGCATTATTACCTAAATACGGTGGAAAAGGTATGTACGGAATGCACGTACATCGCGCTGTAGTAGAAAATAAAGAATCCAAAACAGGCATTACCATTCATTATGTTAATGAAAATTATGACGAAGGAAATATCATTTTTCAAAAAGAGGTTACGGTTTTAATTAGCGATACACCTGAAGTTGTGGCTGCTAAAATCCACGAGCTGGAACAAGATCATTTTCCGGTAGTCATTGAGAAATTGCTAACCAATCGATAGTCAACAGTAATCCTATCCACTTTTAACCTCACAAACCCATAACCTTACCATGTCACATCAAGTACATATTTATACCGATGGCGCTGCCAAGGGGAATCCAGGTCCTGGAGGCTATGGTGTGGTGATGGAATGGGTGGGCCAACCGTATAAAAAAGAATTTTTTGAAGGATTTCGACACACGACAAATAATAGAATGGAATTGTTGGCCGTCATTGTTGGCCTTGAAAAATTAAAAAATCCAAACACTAAAGTGCTGGTGGTTTCGGATTCTAAATATGTAGTCGATTCAGTTGAGAAAAAATGGGTTTTTGGTTGGGAGAAAAAAGGCTTTGTTGGTAAAAAAAACCCTGACTTATGGAAACGGTTTTTGTTGATTTACAAAAAGCATCAAGTCGATTTTAAATGGATCAAAGGGCATAACAACCACCCACAAAACGAGAGATGCGATGAATTAGCTGTTATGGCTTCAATGCAAAAGCAACTTTCAGTAGACGAATATTACGAAAAAGAGGACGAGAAGTTGTTGTAATATGCCGTTTTAAAGATTCTAAAATTCTCTACATTTTGCTACTTTGAACCTTTGCAACTCTAAAACTTATAAACTATCTTTGCCCCTTAATTTCGAAACTAAAATAATGAACAAATTATTGATTGTTGGAACGGTGGCTTTCGACGCGATTGAAACTCCGTTTGGTAAAACAGATAAAATTTTAGGTGGAGCAGGAACGTACATTGGTCTTTCCGCTTCTTTTTTTAATTTACAATCGGCTATTGTTTCTGTAGTAGGAGACGATTTTCCACAAGAATATTTGGATTTATTGACGGCTCGAAATATTGATATTTCAGGTCTTGAAATCGTTAAAGGCGGCAAAACCTTCTTTTGGAGTGGTTTGTACCACAACGATTTGAACTCAAGAGACACTTTGGCAACGGAACTAAATGTGTTGGCCGATTTCCAACCTAAAGTTCCTCAAAATTTCAAAGATGCCGATGTGGTGATGTTGGGAAATTTACATCCTTTGGTACAAAGCAGAGTTTTGGATCAAATGGAAGTGAAACCAAAATTAGTTGTTTTAGACACGATGAACTTTTGGATGGATTGTGCTTTACCAGAATTATTAGAGGTAATGAAACGTATTGATGTGATCACAATTAATGATGAAGAAGCGAGACAATTGTCAGGTGAATATTCATTAGTAAAAGCAGCTGCTAAAATCCATACCATGGGACCTAAATATGTGGTAATCAAAAAAGGAGAACACGGCGCATTATTATTTCACAACGAAAATATATTCTTTGCACCGGCCTTACCTTTAGAAGAAGTATTTGATCCAACTGGAGCTGGAGATACTTTTGCAGGAGGTTTCACAGGATTTATTGCGCAAAGCGAAAACGTATCGTTTGACAATATGAAAAATGCAGTAATCTACGGATCTAATTTAGCATCCTTCTGTGTGGAGAAATTTGGAACAGAAAGAATGCTTGCTTTAGACAAAAAAGAAGTAGTGTCTAGATTGCAACAATTCAAATCATTGACACAATTTGATATCGAATTATAATGACTCATGCCTCGAAATTTTCGGGGCATTTTTTATAAAAAATAAAACAACACAACCAATTACAATACACCAATGAGCGACGCTTTACAACACGAATGTGGAATTGCCTTAGTGAGGCTTTTAAAACCGCTTGAATTCTATAAAGAAAAATACGGTACGGCTTTCTACGGGATACAAAAAATGTATCTAATGATGGAAAAGCAACACAACCGAGGACAAGATGGAGCCGGTTTTGCAAGTATTAAGTTTGATGTAGAACCAGGTCAGCGTTACATTAGTCGTGTGCGTTCTAACGCTTCACAACCAATTCAAGATGTATTTGCTCAAATCAACGAGCGTATCAATGAGGAGATGACCAATCATCCTGAATATGCTAACAATGTGGCGTTGCAAAAAGAGAATATTCCTTACTTAGGAGAGTTGTTTTTAGGACACGTTCGTTATGGAACATTTGGTAAAAATAGTATTGAAAGTGTGCACCCTTTCTTGCGTCAAAGCAATTGGATGCATCGAAACTTGATTTTGGCAGGAAACTTTAATATGACGAATGTTAAAGAGTTATTCCAAAATCTTATTGAATTAGGACAACATCCTAAAGAGATGGCCGATACCGTAACGGTAATGGAAAAAATTGGTCATTTCTTAGACAAAGAAGTGATGCAATTGTATCAAGAATGCAAAGAGATGGGCTTGAATAAAAGAGAAGCTTCTCCAGTTATTGCCGATCGTTTGGATATTGCTAAAATTTTAAATCGTTCTTCTAAAAATTTAGATGGAGGTTATGCTATGGCAGGTCTTTTAGGACACGGAGACGCCTTTGTGTTTAGAGATCCAGCGGGAATCCGCCCAGCGTATTACTATCAAGATGATGAAGTAGTGGTGGTTGCTTCAGAACGCCCAGTGATTCAAACCGTATTCAATGTGCCTTTCGAAAGTGTTCAAGAAATTGATCCAGGAAGCGCCTTGATTATTAAAAAAGGGGGTGACATTTCAATGAAACAAATTTTAACTCCAATTGAGAAAAAAGCCTGTTCATTTGAGCGCATCTATTTTTCAAGAGGAAGTGATGCTGAGATTTATCAAGAAAGAAAAAATTTAGGAAAACTAATCTTGCCATCGGTTTTAAAAGCGATTGATCAAGATACAGATAATACCGTGTTCTCGTATATTCCAAACACAGCTGAAACCTCTTTTTACGGATTAGTAGAAGCGGCTCAGGATTTCTTGAACCAAAGGAAAAATGATTACATTTTAAAGAATAGAAGTACCTTGACGGAACAAACCTTACAAGAACTTTTGAAGGTGAAAATCCGTACGGAAAAGGTGGCGATCAAGGATGCTAAATTGAGAACCTTTATTACGGAAGATAGTAGCCGTGACGATTTAGTAGCTCACGTCTATGATGTAACTTATGGAGTAATTAAACCTACTGATAATTTGGTTATAATCGACGATAGTATTGTTCGTGGGACTACATTGAAAATGAGTATCATCAAAATGATGGATCGTTTGAAACCTAAACGTATTGTCATAGTGTCTTCGGCACCACAAATTCGTTATCCAGATTGCTACGGTATTGATATGGCAAAACTAGAAGGTTTGGTCGCCTTTAGAGCGGCTTTAGCATTGTTAAAAGAGCGCAACTTATACCATATAGTGGATGAGGTGTATGCCAAATGTAAAGCGCAAGAAAATTTCAAAGATGCTGAAGTTGTCAATTATGTAACGGCTATTTATGAGCCTTTTACACCAGAAGAAATCTCAGATAAAATTGCTGAGATGTTGAGTTCGCCTGAAATCAATGCCGAAGTAAAAATCATTTTCCAAACGGTAGAAGATTTACATATTGCTTGTCCTAAAAATTTAGGGGATTGGTATTTCACGGGAGATTATCCAACTCCAGGAGGAAACCGAGTAGTAAATCGAGCTTTCATGAATTTCTACGAAGGGAAAGACGCTAGAGCCTATTAATAAAATCAAAACCCTCTTTTATTTTTTAAAAAGAACTTACAATGATTCAATAAAAAAATCCGCTGAGATCATCAGCGGATTTTTATTTGTATAAAAATAAGATTATTTGTCTAAAACAAAACGTCTTGTAACTTCTGTCCAATTAATTACATTGAAGAAAGCTTCGATATAATCGGGTCTTCTGTTTTGGTAGTGTAAATAGTAAGCGTGTTCCCAAACATCCATTCCAAGAATTGGAGTTCCGCCACATCCTACTTCTGGCATTAATGGATTGTCTTGATTTGGTGTTCCACAAACGTCTAATTTTCCGCCTTTGTGAACGCACAACCAAGCCCATCCTGAACCAAATTGAGTAGCTCCTGCTTTCGCAAATTTAGCTTTGAATTCTTCAAATGTGCCAAAAGACGCCTCGATAGCTTCTAACAATTCACCTGTTGGTAAACCTCCACCGTTTGGAGTCATTACTGACCAGAACAAATTGTGATTGTAAAAACCACCACCGTTGTTGCGAACAGCTCCATTGGTTTTGTCTAAATTGATTAAAATATTCTCAATGGTTTTACCTTCTAAATCGGTTCCAGCAATTGCTGCATTCAAGTTAGTAGTATACGCATTGTGGTGTTTTGTATGGTGAATTTCCATAGTGCGTGCATCAATGTGCGGTTCTAATGCATCGTAAGCATAAGGTAATGGTGCTAATTCAAAAGCCATGATATAATTATTTTAAGTGAAAATTAAAAAGTAAATTCAAAATTAGGCAATTAACTTGAAATAGAAAAAGCAATTGGATTATAATTTTATTTTTTAAGAATCGGCCATAGCCATGCAAACAATGCTAATCTTGGTTCCAGGAATCTTCAACAACGCTTTGGCACAAACTTCTAATGTTGCCCCTGTGGTAATCACATCGTCAATCAAAAGGAAATGTTTATTATGGTCTTTTTCGTCGAAAGAAACATCAAAAATAGTATCGATACCTTCAGTTCTGCCCAACCGATTTTTTTGCGATTGTGTTTTGGAATACACCTGCCGAAACAAAATGGTAGTGTTAACCGGTATCTGTAATGATTTGGACAATGCATTTCCAAATTCAGTCACCTGATTATACCCACGTTCGCTTAATTTTTTAGGGTGCAACGGCACCGGAATAATTGTATCTACTGTACTTAAAACGGGAATATTTTTTAATTCTTCAGCATACCATTCTCCTAAAACGGTCCCAATGGCTTCTTGTCCACGGTATTTTAAACTATGAATCAATTCTTGGACAATTCCTTTTTTGTGAAAATACACTAAAGCAGAAACATGTTCAACTGGAATACGGCCATAAAATTTTTTATAGGCATCATTTTCTGGGTTCAAATGGTGCTGCGTTAAGGGCATTTCGTGCCGACAGCTTGTGCAAATTACATTTTCATTGACTATCAAAATGGTCTTGCAGCCCGCACAAGTTGGCGGGAAAAATAAATGAAGGAGGCTTTTGAACATAGGATTTGGGTTAGGTTAGATAAAAATAAGGAAATCAGTGATTCAAACTTTAACTATTTCCTTTTTTTTAAGGACACTTTTTATATTTTTGCACTACTATGGCAAAACAAGAAGATTTATTTAAGAATGTCGTTTCGCACGCAAAAGAGTACGGATTTATTTTTCCGTCAAGCGAAATATACGATGGATTGAGTGCAGTATATGATTATGCACAAAACGGTGTAGAATTAAAGAAAAATATTCGTGAATATTGGTGGAAATCAATGGTGCAAATGAACGAGAATATCGTTGGTTTGGACGCGGCGATTTTGATGCACCCAACTACTTGGAAAGCATCAGGTCACGTGGATGCGTTTAACGATCCGTTGATTGATAACAAAGATTCAAAGAGAAGATATAGGGCTGATGTCTTGATTGAAGATTATGCCGAAAAGCTAAATCAAAAAGCAATCAAAGAAATCGAAAAAGCACGTGTGCGTTTTGGAGAGGCGTTTAACGAACAAGAGTTTGTGACTACCAATGCCCGTGTGATGGAATACAAAGCCAAGGAAAGAGAAATTCTGGAAAGAATGGCTCGTTCTTTAGGGAATGAAGATTTAGAAGATGTAAAAGCTTTAATCGAAGAGTTGGAAATTGCTTGTCCAGAATCAGGATCAAGAAATTGGACTGAAGTTCGTCAATTCAATTTGATGTTTGGAACTAAATTAGGTGCTTCTGCTGATTCGGCTATGGATTTGTACTTACGCCCAGAAACGGCACAGGGAATTTTTGTCAATTTCTTGAATGTTCAAAAATCAGGGCGAATGAAAGTGCCTTTTGGAATTGCCCAAACAGGGAAAGCCTTCAGAAACGAAATTGTAGCGCGTCAATTTATCTTCCGTATGCGTGAATTCGAACAAATGGAAATGCAATTTTTTGTGCGTCCAGGCGAAGAAATGCAATGGTACGAACATTGGAAAGCGACCCGTTTAAAATGGCATTTGTCATTGGGATTAGGAAAAGAAAGATACCGTTTTCACGATCACGAGAAATTAGCTCATTATGCTAATGCAGCGGCGGATATCGAATTTGATTTCCCTTTTGGATTCAAAGAATTAGAAGGAATTCACTCGCGCACCGATTTTGATTTGAAAGCGCACGAACAATATTCTGGAAGGAAATTGCAGTATTTTGATGCTGAATTGAACCAAAATTATGTACCATATGTAGTAGAAACTTCAGTAGGATTGGATAGAATGTTCTTGGCAGTGTTTGCGACTTCGTTAAAAGAAGAAACTTTAGAAGACGGTTCTACACGAACTGTGTTGAGTTTACCATCTGTTTTGGCTCCAACAAAAGCAGCAATTTTACCATTGGTTAAAAAGGACGGATTACCAGAAATTGCACATCAAATTATTGCCGATTTGAAATGGGATTTCAATGTAACTTATGATGAGAAAGATGCGGTAGGAAGACGTTACAGAAGACAAGATGCTTTGGGAACCCCTTTCTGTATTACGGTGGATCATCAAACTATTGAAGACCAAACCGTAACGATTCGTCATAGAGATAGTATGAAACAAGATCGTGTTCAAATTGCCGACTTGAAAAACATTATCGAAAATGAAGTGTCAATGAAGAATTGGCTGATGAAAATGAATGACTAAGTTTCGAATAAACGAAACCCACAATAAAAAAAGTCCCAAATTCAATTGAGTTTGGGACTTTTTTATTTTATTAAAATCGGTATCCTAAACTAATACCTCCTCTGCCTACAACTTCAGGACTATTGTTGCTAAATAAATTACGGCCAATGCCGGCATTAATTTCGAAGACAAAGCCTCGTTTGTGAACCCACTTTGAACCAAGTCCAAAGCCAAGTGCAAAATCAGTATAACGATCTTTTTCAATATTTATTAAATTTCCTGAATTATTGAAATAATAAGTTTTATTGTGAATACCAGTACTTAGCATACTAAACCCTTCAACAAAAAAACCTGCTGCTGGTTTTTTTCCAAAATAAGCACGATAATAAGGTGTTAAACTAAAACTGGTATCAAAATCTTCTTCATTTACAAAAAAAAGTGCAACTCCTAATCCTGAATCTTCGTTTAAAATTCGCTCATAAGTAACTTCTACAGCACCTAAAACTAAGAAAAAGCTGTTTCCTTTGATTTCGGTTTTTGGAAAATCAACTTTTTCTTTTTCTTGAGCAATTCCAAACATTGAGAAACTTAATACTAAGAATAAAAATATTTTTTTCATTTTAATAAATTTGAGATTAATTAAATTTTTAATCTAGGTAAATATAAAAATTAATTAGTACTTGTAAGTGTTGTTGGTTTTTAGAAGAAAAATTATTCTGCAATTGCATTCCAGCCTCTGGCTTTTAATGGAATTTTAGTATTAGCTCGGGTCACCAAATGAATACCTTCACTTTCTTGAGTCATATGACCAATAATAGAGAAGTTAGGATTGCCTTTTATTTTGTCAAAATCTTCCATAGCGATAGTGAAAAGCAATTCGTAATCTTCGCCACCATTAATCGCTACTGTAGTACTGTCGATATCAAATTCTTCACACACATTAATGAATTGAGGATCTAATGGTAATTTATCTTCGTATAAATTACATCCTACTTTTGATTGTTTGCACAAATGAATAATTTCAGACGACAAGCCGTCAGAAATATCTATCATGGAAGTAGGTTTGATTTCCAAAGCGTGCAATAAAGTGCGTACATCTTTTCTTGCTTCCGGTTTCAATTGGCGTTCAATTAAATAGGTGTATGCATCCAAATCAGGTTGCGAATTGGGGTTTACTAAAAACACTTGTTTCTCTCTTTCCAAAACTTGCAATCCCATATAAGCAGCACCAATATCGCCTGTTATTACTAACAAATCAGTAGATTTGGCTCCATTTCTGTACGTCAATTCTGCTTCATCCGCTTCGCCAATAGCAGTGATTGAAATGATCAAACCTTTTTGCGATGAGGTAGTATCCCCGCCAATAACATCCACTTTGTATTCATTGGCAGCCAAAGTAATTCCATCGAATAACTCTTCTAAGGCTTCTAAAGGGAAACGATTGGAAACAGCAATAGAAACTGTAATTTGTGTCGCTTTGGCATTCATAGCGCAAATGTCGGACACATTAGAAACCACTGCTTTGTATCCTAAATGTTTCAAAGGCATGTACGCCAAATCAAAATGAACTCCTTCAACTAGCATATCAGTTGAAACGACCACTTTTTTGTCTTTGAAATCCAAGACTGCGGCATCATCTCCAATTCCTTTTAGAGTTGAAGCTTGCTTGATGGCAAAGTTTTTAGTCAGGTGATCTATCAATCCGAATTCGCCTAATTGCGAAATGCTGGTGCGTTGTGGGTTTTTATCTTCAATCATAATGGAGTAGCAAAGTTTAATGGTGCAAAGGTACAAAGTTTTTTAGGCTTTGATTAGCGGATTTTAAAAACAAAACCCAACAACTTTCGTCATTGGGTTTTAGCTTCGTATATCGTAATTTATTAATCGTTCAATTTTAATACCGCCATAAAGGCTTCTTGTGGAATCTCTACGTTTCCTACTTGACGCATACGTTTCTTTCCTTTTTTCTGTTTTTCCAATAATTTACGCTTACGCGAAATATCTCCACCGTAACATTTAGCTGTAACATCTTTACGCAAGGCTTTAATCGTTTCACGAGCAATGATTTTTGCCCCAATTGCCGCTTGAATTGGAATGTCAAACTGCTGTCTCGGAATCAACTCACGCAATTTTTCAGTCATTTTTTTACCAATATTATAGGCATTGTCTTCGTGAATCAGAGCAGAAAGTGCATCTACAGTTTGTGCGTTCAACAATACATCTAATTTTACCAATTTAGAAGTTCTCATTCCGATAGGAGAATAGTCAAACGATGCATATCCTTTAGAAACGGTTTTCAAACGGTCGTAAAAATCAAATACGATTTCTGCCAATGGCATATCGAAATTCAATTCTACTCTTTCCGTAGTCAAATAAGTTTGATTAGTAATCAATCCGCGTTTTTCAATACACAAACTCATTACGTTTCCAACAAAATCGGCTTTAGTAATAATGGTGGCTTTTATATACGGTTCTTCTACACGGTCCAATTTAGAAGGTTCCGGTAAGTCGGATGGATTGTTGACAATAAGTGGTGTTTCGGGCTCTTTTTTGGTGTAAGCTAAATACGAAACGTTAGGCACCGTGGTAATAACCGTCATGTCAAACTCACGTTCCAAACGTTCTTGGATAATTTCCATGTGCAACATTCCTAAGAATCCGCAACGGAAACCAAAACCTAAAGCGGCTGAACTCTCTGCCACAAAAACTAAGGAAGCATCGTTCAATTGGAGTTTTTCCATAGATGAACGTAAGTCTTCATAATCTTCGGTGTCTACAGGATAAATTCCGGCAAAAACCATTGGTTTTACATCCTCAAATCCTGTAATCATATTTTTAGTTGGGTCTTTGGCGTCAGTCAAAGTGTCTCCTACTTTTACCTCTTTTGCTTCTTTAATTCCTGAAATCAAGTAGCCAACATCACCGGCTGAAATGACTTGTTTCGGAACTTGGTTTAATTTTAGCGTACCAATTTCGTCCGCAAAATATTCATTGCCTGTAGCCATGAATTTAATTTTTTGTCCTTTTTTGATTTCGCCATTGATGACACGGAAAATAACTTCAATTCCGCGGAAAGGATTGTAAACAGAGTCAAAGATTAATGCCTGCAGAGGCTCGTCTTTGTTTCCTTTTGGCGCCGGAATTTTTTCGATAATGGCAGCCAAAATATTTTCAACTCCAAAACCTGTTTTCCCTGAAGCGTGAATAATGTCTTCAAGCTTACAGCCTAATAAATCAATAATGTCGTCGCTTACCTCTTCTGGGTTAGCACTTGGTAAATCTACTTTATTCAAAACCGGAATAATTTCCAAGTCGTTTTCTAAAGCCAAATACAAATTAGAAATGGTTTGCGCCTGGATACTTTGAGCGGCATCTACAATTAGCAAAGCACCTTCACAAGCCGCAATCGAACGAGAAACTTCATATGAAAAATCTACGTGGCCCGGAGTATCAATCAAGTTCAAGATATACTCTTGACCTTGGTAAGTGTATTCCATCTGGATGGCGTGACTTTTAATGGTAATTCCACGTTCACGCTCCAAGTCCATATTGTCCAACAATTGTGCTTTTTCTTCACGAGCTGTTACGGTTTGAGTCGCACCAAGTAATCGGTCGGCAAGCGTACTTTTTCCGTGGTCAATGTGGGCAATTATGCAAAAATTTCTAATGTGTTTCATTATTCGCTTTCAATATCAAGTTCAAAATTCAAAAAGTAATTTGAGGTGCTTTTAATCTGCAAATATAGAGTAAAACTTTCGAAACTACTTCTTTTTATCCGTATGGAATTTTGAAAAGCATGTTCCGTTTTCAAGGATTGAAAAATCTAAAATCTAATTTTTCTATCTTTGCCAAAAATTTGCACCTTGATCAAAATTGGCAACATAGAATTACCTGATTTTCCTTTACTACTTGCGCCTATGGAGGACGTGAGCGATCCGCCCTTCCGTAGACTGTGTAAAACGCACGGCGCCGATATGATGTACTCGGAATTTATTTCTTCAGAAGGGTTAATTCGCGATGCGATCAAAAGCCGTCAAAAATTGGATATTTTTGATTACGAGCGTCCTGTTGGCATTCAAATTTTTGGAGGAGATGAAGAAGCAATGGCGTTATCATCCAAAATTGTGTCGACTGTCCATCCGGATTTGATTGATATTAATTTTGGTTGCCCAGTAAAAAAAGTAGTTTGCAAAGGTGCAGGAGCTGGCGTATTGAAAGACGTGGATTTAATGATTCGGTTGACCAAAGCCGTAATTGACAGTACCAATTTACCAGTAACGGTAAAAACCCGTTTGGGTTGGGACGACAGTTCAATCAATATTGATGAGGTAGCCGAACGTTTGCAAGACATTGGCGTTCAAGCTTTGTCTATACATGCTAGGACTCGAGCGCAAATGTATAAAGGTCATTCCGATTGGTCGCACATAGCCCGAGTGAAAAACAATCCTAGAATTACGATGCCTATTTTTGGAAATGGTGATATTGATTCACCCGAAAAAGCCTTACAATATAAAAACGAATACGGTATTGACGGTATTATGATTGGTCGTGCTGCTATTGGGTATCCTTGGATTTTTAACGAAATCAAACATTACTTTAAAACAGGTGAACATTTGCCAACACCTACCGTTATTGATCGTGTAGAAGCCGCTCGTAATCACTTAACTTGGTCCATGGAATGGAAAGGAGAACGTTTGGGTATTGTAGAAATGCGACGTCATTATACGAATTATTTCAAAGGCATTCATTCATTCAAAGACTACAAACAAAAATTAGTTACTATTGATGAGGCAGAAGATTTGTTTAGCGTAATGAAAGAAATCGAAGAGGTATATGCAGGTTATGAATTTGTATAATTGGATTTAATCCAACAACTTCTTGCTTACACGACTACTCGCAATCAGCGAAGCAATAAAACCAAGAGAAATAATTGTTCCCAATACAATCAAAACATTTTCTAAAGTAAAAACTATAGGATAAGCCATAGTTGGTGTAATCATAATCAACTCAAATTGTTGTTGCAACACTACTATTACAATTCCTAGTAGCAATCCGATTACTCCACCAAAAACACTCAACAAAGTACCCTGAAGCAAGAATATTTTTCGCAAATCTTTGATTTCGACTCCTAGGTTGAATAAGGTTTTCAAGTTGCCTTTTTTGTCCAAAATCATCATAATCAGTGCGCCAATTAAGTTGAAAAGCGCTACCACAATTACCAAAGTAAATATCAAGTAAACAGCAATGTTTTCAGTATTCAACATTTTATACAGCGATTCGTTCAGTTGCGCTCTATTTTTAACCGTGATTGTATTGTTGAAAATGGATTGCAATTGCTCGATAACTGCGTTTTCATTGGTTCCTTTCTGAATTTTGATTTCCAATCCCGACACTTGATTGGGTTTATATTCTAACAATTCTTGGGCAAGACCCAAATCAGCAAAAACATATTTGGAATCCAAATCTTCATTGACTGTATAAATTCCAATCGGTAATAAATCAGACTGGTTAAAAGCTTGTTCTGGATTTTCTATAGCGCCTTTCCCAGGCTTTGGCACAAAAACTTCCAAGGGTCTGTTGAAGTCCAATAACCCCATCGAAAATTGCTGCGCTATACCATAACCCACTACGACTTGATTGGTATTAGGCGCCAACCATTGGCCGTTAAAAAGATTTTTTTCAACAGGATTGACTTTGGTAAACAAACTATCAATTCCTTTTAAGTAGGTTACTTGCTGTTTGCCATCAAAGGTAAAAAGCACGCGTTCTTCAATGATTTTGGAATAAGAAACAAGACCGTCAATTTGTTTGATTTGGTATTCTTGTTCGGGTGTAATCAAAATAGATTTTCCTAAAGTTGCGTTGAGTTTTAAATCGGGATCTATGGCATTGGTAAACGAAAGACTAAATTCTTTCAATCCACTAAAAACCGACAGCACCACAAAAAGTGCCAGTGCGCCAATGATAATTCCCACACTAGCAATACGATTAATGATGTTAATAGCATTGTTTTTGCTAGTACTGATGCTGTATCGTTTGGCTATATAAAGAGGGAAGTTCAATTTACGATTGTCTGCGTTTTTCTAAAAGATCTCTGTTTTCAATAGGATTATCTCGGTTGGCTAATGCTTTGTCAATCTTCTCGATGTAGTCCAAAGAATCATCAATAAAGAAAACCAAATTGGGCACTTTGCGCAATTGCAGGCGCACGCGTTGCGATAAATCGTGCTTAATCAAAGTAGAATTAGATTTGATAGCCACCAATGTTTCTTGGGCTTTCTCTTGAGGGAAAATACTTAAATATATAGTAGCTACAGACAAATCAGATGTCACCGCTACTTTGGATACCGAAATAATCAAATTAGTTATTCCGTTTTTTCTCACTTCACCTTGCAGGATATCCACCAAATCTTTTTGGATAACGCCGCCTATTTTTTTCTGTCTATTTGTTTCCATGATGCAAAAATACTACTTTTAAACTTTATTCGTGCAAATTTTAAATCGAACCAAAATTTCCCGAAGCCATTCCCGCTTTACGCTCTATCTTTCCTGCCGAACCCCTGCAGGAAAGGATGTTGCTTCAATCGGGGCTAGGGTTTTGCTTTAAGTATACGAATAGATTTACAAACCCAATTATGCAAAGACACTCCTTTTCGATTTACGACGCTTCAGCCGGTTCAGGAAAAACCTATGCCTTGGTCAAGGAATATTTAAAAATTATCTTGACCTCGCCCAAAAATGATGCGTATCGAAACATCTTGGCCATTACGTTTACCAACAAAGCGGTACACGAAATGAAAAGCCGAATTGTAGGAAGTTTGTCTGAATTTGCCAAAGAGAATCCGTCGTCAAAAGCCCAGGAATTAATGCAAGACGTATCAGTCGATACAGGCCTTTCGATTATTCAAATAAAGAACAAGTCACAACAAATCATCAAGCACATCATTCATAATTATGCAGCTTTTGATATTTCGACTATTGATAAATTCACCCATAAAGTAATTCGTGCTTTTGCACACGATTTGAATTTACCCATGACATTTGAAGTGTCATTGGATACCGAAAATTTATTAATTGAAGCCGTAGATGCCATCATTGCGCAAGCGGGTGAAGACGAAATCTTGACTAATTTATTAGTTGATTTCACCATGGAAAAGACCGATGATGATAAATCTTGGGACATTTCGCGCGAGATTCTGGAAACTGGAAAATTAGTTTTGAATGAAAACAACCGAAATGAAATCACGCATTTTCAAGACAAATCCATCACTGAATTTCTCGAAATCAAGAAAAAACTCGCTGCAGTTTGTGAGGAATTAGAAAAAGAAACCATCACTTTTGGCAACGAAGCCGCAGCTTTACTAGAACAAAAAGGAATTGACCCAAAGTCTTTTTCAAGAGGTACTTTTCCAAATCACATTGCAAGTATTCAAGCAGGAAAATTCAATCCAAAAAACAAAATGTTCCGCGAGCCGGATGACATAGCTATCAACAAAACAGCTCAAGATCGCGAGTTGATTGAAGCAATTATTCCTGATTTGTTGTCTATTTTATCAAAAGTCTATGCTTTGTTTGAGAAAATTTATTTCTACAAAGCCTTCTTAAAAAATATTACGCCTTTGTCTTTGTTGAACACGGTGAGTAATGAATTGGCTAAAATCCAACAAGAACAGAATATTCTTTCCATAACCGAATTCAATGCGTTAATTCATCGCGAGATTCAAAACCAACCCGCGCCATTTATATATGAGCGTCTGGGCGAACGCTACCGTCATTTTTTTATTGACGAATTCCAAGACACATCGGAAATGCAATGGCAAAATTTGATTCCCCTTATTGACAATGCGCTTTCAGGCCAAGATGAATACGGTGACAAAGGGACTTTGATGATTGTGGGCGACCCAAAACAATCAATTTACCGCTGGCGTGGCGGAAAAGCGGAACAATTTATTGAGCTGAGTAAAGATCAAAATCCGTTCAACAATCCCGACAAGAAAGTAACACAGTTGGAATACAACTATCGTTCATTTTCACAAATAATTGAATTCAACAATAGTTTTTTTAAGTTATTGGCAAACGAATTCCAACATCCGGATTACAAAGATTTATATGAAAATCATAGCCATCAAAAGGTAAATTCCAAGACAGGAGGTTATGTCAATATTTCGTTTTTGCCTGAAACTACTGAATCAGAAGAAGAAGTAATTGATAAAACGGAAAAGTATGTGCAAGCTACTTTGGATACGATCAACCAAGTCCTTGAAAAAGGGTTTGAGTATAAAGATATTGTCATCTTGACTCGCAAACGCGGACAAGGAATTGCAGTGGCTAATTATTTGACTGAGCAAGGCGTCCCACTATTATCGTCTGAAACTTTGATGATCCAAAACGCGACCGAAGTCCGTTTCATTATTCATGTTTTGAAATACTTGAAAAACAGTGCGGATATAGATGCCAAAGCTCATTTTTTGCATTATTTGGCATTACATGCTCAAGATAATTTACCGGTGCATGATTTTATTGCCAAAGGCAAAGAACTGGTTTTGGAAACCGAATTTGAACACTGGTTATTGCAGTTTAATTTGGATTTATCTTTTCAAAATCTCCGAAAAAAGTCCTTGTATGAGGCGGTAGAGATTATGGTGAGTAAGTTTTTGAATCCTAAACTTCGTACTTCCAGTTATGTGCAGTATTTTCTGGATATTGTTTTGGAAAGAGACATTCGCAATCAAGCAGGAGTTGCTGATTTCTTGGATTTTTGGGATAAAAGCGCCGACAAATTCAGTATTCCGTCACCCGAAGGTACTAATGCGGTTCGAATTATGACCATTCATAAATCAAAAGGATTGGAATTTCCAGTGGTGATTATGCCTTTTGCTGAGGAAGACTACAGCCGCAAACCCAAAGATAAATTATGGCTGAATGCTGAAGAAGCAACGGTTGGATTGCCTAAAGTATTGATTGATAATAGCAGCGCTGTAGAAGGATTTGGAGAGGATGCATTGGAAATATACATCGTTAAAAAACAAGAAGAATTACTAGACAATATTAATGTGTTGTATGTTGCTTTAACTCGTGCGGAAGAGCAATTGTACATTATTTCAAGTAAAAATCGCTCAAGTAAAGGCGAGTTTCCAAAGAACAACATGTGTGCTTTTTTTATCAATTATTTGATTGCTCAAGGGGATTATAAAGAAGACGTATTAGAATATCAAATGGGGTCTTCAAAAAAATTGTCTTTGGACAACAAGCATGAAGACAGGTCTAAAATAATACCTTCTGTAAATGAAGTACTGCCTCCAAAAAACATCAAAATTGCGCAACGAGAATCAGTAATGTGGGGCACGCAGCAGCAAGAAGCGATTGAGTACGGGAATGTCATTCACGAAATCCTTTCTTTTGTAAACACGGAGAACGATGTGGATTTAGCTATTTTTAAAGCACTTGAAAACGGATTGATAACACCTACTCAAAAAGAGGTTGTTTTTCAAACAATTCTTCAAATTGTAGAACATCCTGCATTAATAAATCATTTTGCATCAGAACATAGTGTTTTAAATGAACAAACAATTATTCAAAAGGAAGGAAAAATCATCAAGCCGGATCGTATGGCGATAACTCCAGATCAAAAAGTATACTTATTGGATTATAAAACAGGGGTTGCTAATTCAAAATACATAGAACAATTAAATGACTATCAAAACGCTATTGAAGAAATGGGATATATAGTAGTTGAAAAAGTAATTGTATACATTGGAGCTAAGGTGGAAGTGCATTTATTGTAAATTTTAAATTTATTGGGTATTCCACTTTCGTATTTTATATTCCCCAATTTTAAGAGTTAATATAGGCAATAGGAATACTTCTATTTGTTATATATTTAACTTAATACGGAAGATTTATTACTAATTGTTTTGCTTTTCTAAAATATGATTCTATTTTTGTTAAGAATTTAAAATTAATTATAGAAATCATTAATTAAAATAAACTATGAAACATCTTAACAAAATTATCATTGCTGTTGTATTGTTTGCTGGATTAAATACTCAAGCACAAGACAGTAACAATCCATGGGCAGTTTCTTTTGGAGTAAATGCTTTGGATACTAAAACTAGTGCTGGAGGTGGAAAGAACTGGTTAGACGGCCATCTTTCACAGCCGTATAAAATTAAAGACAATTGGAATGTATTACCAACAATATCTTATGTTGGAGTAACAAGATATTTAGGAGATAATTTTTCAGTTGGAATCTCAGGATCTTTGAATAAAGTGTCAAAATATGTTACTGCAACAAATTCTGGATATACAGTTACAAATCCTGGAGATCTTATGTATTATGGAATAGAAGGTTTGGTAAAATATAGTTTTAAATCAGCTATCAAATCTGAAAAGTTTGACCCTACAATTTCGTTAGGAGTTGGATATTCTTCGTTAGATAAAGTTACATACCAAACCATCACTCCAGCTGTTGGAGTTGTATATTGGGCAACCAAAACAATAGGTTTTGAGTACAGCACTAAATATGTAAAATCATATGAGGAGAGAGCAATCTTAAACGCAGCAAACGCACCTTCAATGATTCAACATTCATTAGGATTGGTAATACAATTCGGAGCTACTGCAACTGAATAATTCAAAACATTATTATAACTTTTAAACGCCTTAATATGTATTAAGGCGTTTTTTTTATAATTAACAACTAACTTCATACAATCAATTTCTAATATTTTAGTTGTATTTTAAATAAAATAATTTTTTTATTAGATAATAAGACACTATTTTTGTAATACATAAATTAAAAAAGTAATTTAATAAATCAAATATGAAAAATATTAATAAAATCGTAGTTGTAGCCTTATTGATTTTGGGTTTTAACTCTAATGCTCAAGATAGTAATAACCCATGGGCATTTTCTTTTGGTGTTAACGCTCTTGATTCAAGGACTTCTGCTGGTGGTGGGCGTGATTGGCTTAATCGTCATTTTTCTCAGCCTTTTGCCGTAAAAGATAATTGGAATATTCTTCCATCTATATCTTACATAGGTTTAAATAAATATATTGGAGACAATTTCTCATTTGGTGTTTCGGGTGCAGTAAATAAAATCCATAAATTTGTAAACTACACCCCTGCAAATGGTTATGTAGTTTCAAACCCTGGAGATTTAATGTATTTTGGAATCGACGCTACACTTAAATATAGCTTTCAGTCTTTAATTAAATCAAAAGTAATTGACCCTTCACTTTCTGTAGGGGGTGGTTATACTTTTTTAGGTGATGCTAGTTTCGGAACAATTAATACTGGAGCTGGAGTCACTTTTTGGTTATCTGAAAATGTTGGATTAGAATTTACTTCAAAATATAGAAAATCGTATGGAGAAAGAGTTGATAAAAAAGGTACGCCTGATGCACCTTCTTTCTTTCAACACACAGCTGGTTTGATTTTCAAATTTGGAGGTACAGATACTGACAAAGACGGAATTTATGATAAAGAAGATGCTTGTCCAGAAGTAGCTGGTTTAAAACAATTTAACGGTTGTCCTGATACTGACGGCGACGGAATTGTAGATGGTAGTGACGCTTGTCCAGAAGTAGCTGGTTTAGCGGCATTAAATGGTTGTCCTGATGCAGATGGCGACGGTATTACTGATGCTAATGATGCCTGTCCACAAGCGGCTGGTTTAGCTAATTTAAAAGGTTGTCCAGATGCTGATAAAGATGGCGTTGCTGATAAAGACGACAAATGTCCATCTGTTGCTGGTCCAAAAGAAAACGCAGGTTGTCCATGGCCAGATACTGATAATGATGGAGTTGCAGATAAAGATGATGCTTGTCCTGAAGTTGCTGGACTTTTGAGTAATAAAGGTTGTCCTGAAGTAACAGTGGCTGATTTGGATAAAATTAGTACCGATGCAAAATCAATTTATTTCCATACTGGAAAATCTACTTTTAGATCAGAGGATGTGCCTGTTAGAATTGAATCTATCTCTTCATTATTAAAACAATATCCTACAGCTAAATTTAGTATTGAAGGACATACCGATAGTGATGGTTCTGACGAGTCTAACCAAAAATTATCTCAAGAAAGAGCAGATGTTGTTAAAAATGCTTTAATTGAAAGAGGAATGAAAGCTGAAAATTTAACGGCTGTTGGTTATGGAGAAAGCAAGCCAGTTGCTTCTAATAAAACTTCTGCTGGAAAAGCTAAAAACAGAAGAACAGAAGTAGTATTACAAAAATAATACACCTTAAATATTTTTTAGAAAACGCCCTGATTTATCAGGGCGTTTTTTTATTTTTATCGAATGACAAACACTTCTTTTTTAAATAAAATTGCTAAGCTACTAATGGATAACCATTCTGATCAATTATCAGATACAGTTATTATTCTACCCAATAAAAGAGCTAAGGTTTTTTTAATAGAAACTATTAAAAATCAGTTGCGTCAAACTGTACTTGCTCCTGAAATAATTAGTATTGAAGATTTTGTTCAACATATAGCCGGAATCCGATCTGTAGATGCAATAGAACAATTGTTTGAATTTTATGAAGTTTATTTGTCAATTACCCCAACTGCTCAACAACAATCATTTGAATTGTTTGCCAATTGGGCCAAAACTCTTTTACAAGATTTTAATGAAATTGACAGGTATTTATTAGAACCTTCTCATGTGCTGTCTTATTTGAAAGACATTGAGGATATAAAAAAATGGGGAATTGAAGTCGAAGACAAAACTCAATTACTTGAAAACTATATTGATTTTTGGAAGTTGTTACCCAACTATTACCAATCATTGTACGATCATTTACTAGCTAAAGGTATCGGTTACCAAGGCTTAATTTATAGAGAAGCGGTTCAAAATTTAATTCATTTTTTAAATACGGTTCCCAATAAACAATTTGTCTTTGCAGGATTTAATGCTTTAAATGCTGCTGAAGAAAAAATTGTTCAAGAGCTTCTATCTGTTGGTCAAGCCAAAATATATTGGGATGCTGATCAAACCTTTCTCAACGATCCATATCATGATGCGGGCCTCTTTTTACGCCGCTTCAAAGAAAATTGGAAGTACTACAAAACACATCCTTTTGAATGGATTGTAGATGATTTTTCAGCAACAAAGAATATTCAAGTTATTGGTACCCCAAAGTCAGTGGGACAAGCCAAAATTGCAGGAAGTATATTGGAACAAACTATTCAAAATCATCCTGAAAAATCCTTAGATAAAGTAGCGGTTGTTTTAGGTGAAGAAAGCTTGCTGGTTCCTTTGTTGTATTCGTTACCGGCTTCGGTGGGCGCTTTGAATATAACCATGGGGTATTCGGCTAAGAATAACCCAGCCCAAATTTTGGTAGCCAAATTATTTAAAATGCACACCAATTCCTTGTCAAGAAACAACAAGGGGTATGTGTTGTATTACAAAGAGGTTTTGGATATTTTGACCCATCCGTTGATAGAACCGTATGCCAAAACAAGGGAATTAGTGCACCTCATTAATGCCAATAATTATACCTTCATAACCCACCAAAAACTATTGGATTTAAATCCCGATCCGAGTGAATTATTCTTGTTGCTTTTCAAAAAATGGGAAACCGGAGCAGTGCCTGTTTTGGAAACCATAATTAGTTTGCTTGAGACGTTAAAAAATAATTTGAGTAATGATAATGAAGAGGAAAAAATCACAAAGGCGTTTGTTTTTGCTATTTTCAAAGTAATTAATAAATTGATCACCTACTATTCAAAACACCAACATATCGATAAAATTGAAACCTTGTACGCCATTTACAAACAGGTGATTGATGTGGCCGAAGTTTCTTTTGAAGGCGAACCTTTGAATGGCTTGCAAATTATGGGGGTGTTAGAAAGTAGGGTTTTGGATTTTGATACCGTAATTGTCACGTCAATGAATGAAGGCAAATTCCCGGCAGGGAAATCGTCGAATTCATTCATTCCGTATGATGTGAAACGCGAGTTAGGCTTGCCAACTTTTAAAGAAAAAGATGCCATTTATACCTACCACTTTTATCATTTATTACAACGAGCCACCAACATTTATTTATTGTATAACACCGAAAGTGAAGGTTTGGATGCTGGCGAAAAAAGTAGATTTATTACCCAGCTGGATGTTGAAAGACAACCCAAGCATACTTTAACACAAGAAATTTACAATGCGGTTTTGCCTCACACCGCCTATATTCCAATGGAGGTGCCAAAATCCTCAGCGGTGATGTCACGATTGAAAGAAATTGCAGAGCAAGGTTTTTCTCCTTCGGCATTGACTAAATACATTCGGAATCCAATAGATTTTTATTTTCAAAAAATACTGCGCATTCGCGAAGTGGAAGAAGTTGAAGAAAGCATCGCCCTGAATACGCTTGGAACCATTATTCACGAAACTTTAAAAACGATTTATGAGCCCTTTATTGGAAGATTGATTGCTGAGTTGGACTTAGATCAATGCTTCAAGCAAATTGATGCCGAAGTTTTGAAACAATTCAAATTGGTATACAAAGAAGGCGAAATCAAAAAAGGACGCAATTTATTAGCTTTTGAAGTTGCTAAACGCAATGTGTCTAACTTCCTAAAAGTAGAATTAGAAAGCGTTAAAAAAGGGGAAAAAATCCAAATTATTGCTTTGGAACAATCCTATGAACGGCTTTTAGAACATCCGAAATTACCTTTTCCAGTTTTGATAAAAGGAAATGTGGACCGAATTGAAAACCGTGATGGAGTCATCCGAATTATTGACTATAAAACCGGAAAAGTGGAGAAAGGAACCGTCACTTTACGTAGTTGGGAGGATTTGACGCTCGATATTAAAAACGAGAAAATTATACAGGTATTGGCCTATGCTTATATGTTTGAAAAAGAAGCAAAAGGAGTACCAATTGAAGCTGGAATAATCTCCTTTAAAAACCTAAAAGAAGGATTTTTACCTTTCAATTTTAAGTCAGGAAAGGAAGAAACTAAAAATATAGAGGAAGAAATTCTAACTAATTATTTGGAACAAATTGTCCTCTTGCTTTCAGAAATTTTGGACGAAACAATTCCGTTTACAGAAAAAATAAATTAAGATTTCACCGCCTTAAAAAACTGTATTAATTCCCTTTGAAGTGCTTTTTGGTTTTCGATGTGCGACATATGTCCGTCAGGGAAACTCAATAATTGCACTAGGGTATCTTCAATTTGTTCTTTGGTTTCTTCGTAGTTTAAAACAGGATCTTTTTTGCCTAACACTAATAGTTTAGGATATGGGGTTAAATGCAATAAAACTTCTCTGTCAATTCGAATTTTCATCCCTTCTAACGAGGCAACAATTCCTTGAAGCGGTGTTTTTAATGCCTCTTTTTTTACATTTTCAATAGATTCGGAAAGACGCTCTCTATTCTCTTCGCTAAACAAATTGGAGATGGACAAGGAGATGAAATTTTGAAACGATTGTTTTACGGCTTTGATGGCACGATCACGATTGGTTTTGCGTTCCTCGCTATCCGCTCTGGAAGTGGAATTTAATAGCACCAACCCTTTGACCACATCCGGATACAATTCGGCGAAAGCCAAAGCGACATAACCACCCATAGAATGCCCAACGAGTATTGCTTTTCGAAGGCGCAATTTAGCAAGTACTTCGTGAACTACATCGGCGTTATTTTCCATGGAATGTACATAACCCATACATCCCGTTTCGCCATGTCCCAATAAATCAATTGTGATAATTCGGAATTTTTTGCTCCATTCTGGGATAAAAGCATCCCACATTTTTTTGTTTTCCAAAAAACCATGCAATAACACAATAGCCGTTCCTTTACCTTGGTCGGTGTAGCTGATGGAGGTGTTTTTGAAATGGGTTGTTTTCATGGTCGCAAAGGTAAATTATAAACACAAAGAGCGCAAAGAATTTTTGAATACATCTTGTCATTCTGAACTTTTTTCAGAAACTTCATTCATTTAGAAAACTGATACATCCCGACGCTTGGGGACAGCTTGACAATTGATAATAAAAAAACGGCTTACTTTCGCAAACCGTTTTTTCTAGCTTTTTTTTAATTAGGCATTCATTAAACTTTCGATTTCCTCTACTTCAATTGGAATGTTGCGCATTAGGTTGAAAGGAGTTCCTTTTTCTTTAATGACCACATTATCTTCCAAACGGATACCAAATCCTTCAGCCGGGATATAAATACCAGGCTCTACAGTAAAAACCATATTAGCTTGCATTGGTTCAGTCAAAATTCCGTAATCGTGAGTGTCTAATCCCATGTGGTGAGAAGTGCCGTGCATAAAATATTTTTTATAAGCAGGCCAATCCGAATTTTCGTTTTGCACATCTGCTTTGTCAATCAAACCTAAACCTAATAGTTCAGATGTCATTACTTTGCCAACTTCAACATGGTATTGTTTCCATAAAGTACCTGGCGTTAGCATTTGTGTTGCTTCGTTTTTTACTCGTAAAACGGCATTATAGACAGCTTTTTGTCTTTCAGTAAAACGACCCGAAACCGGAATAGTTCTAGTCATATCACTTGAATAGTTGGCATATTCAGCCGCTACATCTAGCAAAATTAAATCGCCTGCTTTACAGACTTGATTGTTTTCAATATAGTGTAATACATTGGCATTATTTCCCGATGCGATAATGGGAGTATAGGCAAAACCTTTGGAACGATTGCGAAGAAATTCATGAGCAAATTCAGCTTCGATTTCATATTCAGCAACTTCGGGATGAACAAAAGACAAGACTCTTCTAAATCCTTTTTCGGTAATATCGCAGGCTTTTTGGATTAACTCCAATTCTACGTTTTCTTTCACCGAACGTAAACGTTGCAATATGGGATTGCTTTTAGCCACGGCATGGGCAGGATACTTTTCTTTCCACCATTTTACAAAACGGGCTTCACGAGTTTCCGTTTCTACTGTGGCACGATAGTGTTCGTTGGTATTGATGTAGATCGTTTCCGAATGAGTCATTAATTCAAACAACACTTTTTCAAATTCGGTTAACCAATACACCGTTTTAATTCCAGACACTTCAAAAGCGCGTTCTTTAGTCAATTTTTCACCTTCCCAAACGGCAATGTGATCATTGGTTTCTCTCAAAAAAAGCATCTCTCTTTGATGCTCATAGGGTGCGTCTGGGAAAAGCAATAAAATACTTTCTTCTTGATCTACACCACTTAGATAAAAGATATCGCGGTGTTGTGCAAAAGGCATGGTGCTATCGGCACTTATTGGGTAAATATCATTCGAATTAAAAACGGCTACACTTTTTGGCTTCATTTGAGCCGTGAATTTAGCGCGGTTTTTTATAAATAAATTGCGGTCTATTGGATGGTATTTCATACGAATTAGAATTTATTAGAATACAAATCTAATCAATCCATTTGTAATATCTAGCACCAATTAGATTTGGATTTTCATTTTCAACCCGGTCTAATACCCATTCGCTCTTCGGAGTCTTCACACTTTGTTTCTGCTCTTTTTTATGCAATTTTTCGTAAGTAGTAAAATCAATTTCATGACTTTGTTCTAATGTTTCAAACAGTTGTGCTTTGGCTACAGCCAATTCCCAATCAGCTTGGATGTTACCTTCAAATACTTTCGATTTAGAGCCACTTCCATAAGCTAAGAAACCAAATTTCTTTCCGGAAACATCCTTTTTAGTCTTGGTAAAATGAGACAAGGTGGAAAGGAATCCCATAAAAATGGATCCCGTATATAAATTACCAATTAATGAGGATGCAATCTCTGCAGGCTGTAATTTTTGGTTTACAAATGCACGGTATTCCTCTGATTTGCTTACTTCTTTCAATTTGTTTTGATAGTCGGCAGGAGATTCATTTCCTGAAATAATTGGGTTTACCGCGTCAAGCGCATAAATTTCAGATAGCATGCGGCGCCCTTGAAATGAGTACGGCAAATGCATGATGATGCTTTCCCAACTAGTGTATAGAGTTTCGGTAGTGTTTAGTAATTTTTTGAATGCAAAGTAGGCATTGCGCGTACGATCCATATAACATTGATTGGAATATTGACCATCAAAAACGGGTTGGTCTTTGTGGATTTCAATTTCAGCTTCTAGATTAGCAAACCATTCCTTGTTTTCATTGTTGCCTGTGATGGCCTCTTTTGAAATTGTTCGGTAGGGTTTGAAGAAATCAAAAACGCCTTTGGTACTGGTCGCCCATTCGTTTTCGAAAGCAATTATTTTAGGATTGGCTGTCACCAACATGGCTAATGCTCCAGCGCCTTGAGTGTATTCTCCGGTCGAGTTCAAATCGTATTTGGCAAAATCAGTGGTTACCACAATGGCTTTTTTTGTTGGATTAAGTCGTACAAAGTCCAAGCAGTTTTGCAAAGCATCCACTCCGCCAATACAAGCAAAAGTAAAATCGACCACATCACATTCGGCTAAAATGCCTTCTCCGAATTTTTGTTCTAGTAAGGCAATTAAAAACGAGCTAATTGGCTTAGAGCTATCGATGGCACTTTCGGTACCAACATATATTCTAGCAATTTCGTTCAGGTCGATTTGGTTGTCTATCACTAGTTTGGTCAAGGCATTGGCACCAAAAACAACCGTGTCTTGGTGAAAATCGGGCAAGGTCATTTTAATCAAACCCAACCCTTTTTCTAACTTTTCGGGTTCAATATTTCGGGCATTTGCTAACGTTTTTATAGGTAAATGCAGTTGAGCAACGTCAAAAGCAATAGCGTCTATTCCTGTTTTCATTCTTTTTATTTTGAATTGGTAAAATTAAAATTCGCTATTCGAATACCAATTGTTTTAGGCTTTTATAATTCGTCATTTTTTGATTTTTACGGAATGTAGAATAAATCCAAATAAAAAATAGTAATTCAATAATTTTATAGGATTTTGGCTGCTGATAAATACGGATTTTCGATTTTGTTTTTATTAGGAAATGTTTAATCAAATTTGGTTTCAAGCCCTGATTATTATTGAATTATTAAGGTTTTTAATAAAACACTTTAAAATCATTATAAATAACAACGAAAAGGTTGTAGTTGAATTGGATTTCTCCTATTTTTGTCACACTATTTAATAAAAATTTATTCAAATTATTATGGCAAAATCTGCAATTCTAAAGTCATCTCTTGCAAAGAAATATTGGATGTCTTTTACAGGTTTATTTTTATGTTTGTTCCTGTCGGGGCATTTAGCAGGGAATCTTCAATTAATTTTTAGCGATGCGTTACATTTCAATCAGTATGCATTGTTTATGACTACTAACCCAGCCGTAAAAATTTTATCTTACGTTACTTACATTTCTATTTTATTCCATGCCATTGATGGAATTTTATTAACTGTTCAAAACAGAAAAGCAAGACCTATTGGTTATGCCAAAACAGATGGTTCTTCAAGTTCTTTTTCTTCAAGAAACATGGCGGTTTTAGGGACTGTAATTTTAGTTTTTATTGTAACACATATGGTGAACTTCTGGGCTGTAATGCATTTTGACAAAAACATGCCATTGCAAACGGTTACAATAGGCCTACAAGGTCAAGAGCAAGAGTATTACTTGACTACAGATGGTGGGTATCTTCCAAAAGCTCAAGTAGATCAAAAAGCTATTAAAATTGAAAACAGAACCGAATTCTTTGATGCTGCAGCCAATGTTAAAATTAAAGAAGGATACAAAGATTTGCACAAAATTACCGTTGCCTTTTTCAAAGATCCAAAAACGGGATTGATCGCAACTATTTTATACGTTTTGGCCATGTTTACTTTAGCATTCCATTTATTACACGGATTCCAAAGTGCTTTTCAATCGTTAGGATTGAGCAATCCAAAATACACACCAATAATCAGAAAATTCGGAACTGCATTTGCAATTATTGTTCCGTTATTATTTGCCATTATTCCAGTTTACATTCACTTTTTCTTAAAATAATCAACATCAGAACATATTATGAAGTTAGATTCTAAAATACCAGAAGGTCACATTTCACAGAAATGGACTGATTACAAAGACCATTTAAAATTAGTTGCGCCAAACAATAGACCTAAAATCGACATTATTGTTGTAGGAACTGGTTTAGCAGGTTCTTCTGCGGCTGCTTCACTTGCAGAAATGGGTTACAATGTAAAAGCATTTTGTTTCCAAGATTCTCCGCGTCGTGCGCACTCTATTGCTGCACAAGGAGGAATTAACGCAGCTAAAAACTATCAAAACGATGGTGATAGTACGTACAGATTATTTTATGACACTATTAAAGGTGGAGATTACAGAGCTCGTGAAGCTAACGTTCATCGTTTAGCTGAAGTTTCTGGAAATATTATTGACCAATGTGTGGCTCAGGGAGTTCCTTTCGCTAGAGATTATGGCGGAATGTTGGACAACCGTTCTTTTGGAGGAACACAAGTACAACGTACTTTTTATGCTGCTGGTCAAACAGGACAACAGTTATTATTAGGAGCATATTCGGCTTTGTCAAGACAAATCGGTTTAGGGCGAATTGAAATGTTCAATCGTCACGAAATGTTAGACTTGGTAAAGGTAGACGGAAAGGCTCGTGGAATTATCGCTCGTAACTTGGTTACAGGAGAAATAGAAAGACATTCTGCTCACGCGGTAGTTATTGCTTCAGGAGGATATGGAAACGTTTATTTCCTTTCTACCAATGCAATGGGAAGTAACGTTACAGCAGGTTGGAAAGTTCACAAACAAGGAGCTTTGTTTGCTAATCCATGTTTTGTACAAATTCACCCAACTTGTATTCCAGTTCACGGGACAAACCAAGCCAAATTGACTTTGATGTCAGAGTCATTACGTAACTCAGGACGTATTTGGGTACCAAAGAAAAAAGAAGACGCCGAAGCAATTCGCGCTGGAAAATTAAAACCAACTCAATTATCTGAAGAAGAAAGAGATTACTTCTTAGAAAGAAAATATCCTGCATTTGGAAACTTAGTACCTCGTGATGTGGCTTCAAGAGCTGCCAAAGAAGTATGTGACGAAGGCAAAGGAATTGAGGCTAACGATACTAATGAAGGAGTGTATTTGGACTTCTCTTCAGAGATTCAAAGCAAAGGGAAACAAGCGGCTTTCGCCAAAGGAAATCACCATCCAACAGCAGAAGAAATTACTACTTTAGGAAAAGAATGGTTGAAAGAAAAGTACGGTAACTTGTTTACCATGTACCAAAAAATCACCGATGAAAATCCATATGAAACACCAATGAAAATCTATCCAGCGGTTCACTATACCATGGGTGGAGTTTGGGTAGATTACAACTTACAATCTACTATTCCAGGTTGTTTCGTAGCAGGTGAAGCTAACTTCTCTGATCACGGAGCCAACCGTTTAGGAGCTTCGGCTTTGATGCAAGGTTTGGCTGACGGTTATTTCGTATTGCCATACACAATCTCTAACTATTTAGCAGATGACATTCGTACTGGAAAAATCTCAACTGATTTGCCAGAATTCGCAGAAGCTGAAAACAGAGTTAAAGAGACCATCAACCAATTCTTAAATAATAAAGGTTCTAAATCGGTGGATCATTTCCATAAACGTTTGGGATTGATTATGTGGAACAAAGTAGGTATGGGTAGAAATGAAGCAGGATTAAAAGCAGCGATTGAAGAAATTGCAGCTTTGAAAGCCGAATTCTACAAAGAAGTAAATGTACCAGGTAGCGCTGATGAATTGAATCCACAATTAGAGAAAGCACTTCGTGTGGCTGACTTTATTGACTTGGGTCAATTGATGGCAATGGACGCCTTACAACGTAATGAATCTTGTGGAGGTCACTTCCGTGAAGAATATCAAGATGCAGAAGGAGAAACACTGCGTGATGATGAAAACTTCTCATTTGTGAGTGCTTGGGAATATAAAGGCGATGACATCACCAAGGCAGAGCTTCACAAAGAAGAATTGAAATACGAGTTTATCAAAATTGCAGCTAGAAATTATAAATAATTAAAATTATGTCTTCAGCAAAAAATATCAATATAACCCTTAAAATTTGGCGTCAAAAAGACTCTAAAGCCAAAGGGCAATTAGAAACTTACAAATTAAACGAGGTTTCTACAGCGAGTTCATTCTTGGAAATGTTAGACCAATTGAACGAACAACTAATCAATGAAGGAACAGAGCCAATCGCTTTTGATCACGATTGTCGTGAAGGAATTTGTGGTATGTGTTCGTTATTCATTAACGGTCGTGCTCACGGACCAGATTCTGGTGTAACGACTTGTCAATTGCATATGCGTATGTTCAAAGATGGTGATACTATCTTTGTGGAGCCATGGAGAAGTAGAGCGTTCCCAGTAATCAAAGATTTAGTAGTTGACAGAAGTGCTTTTGACAGAATCCAACAAGCGGGTGGTTTCGTATCTGTAAATACATCTGGAAACACAATTGACGCTAATGCCACTCCTATTGCTAAAGACGATGCTGATAAAGCATTTGAAGCTGCAGCTTGTATTGGTTGTGGTGCGTGTGTAGCTACTTGTAAAAATGGTTCGGCTATGCTTTTCGTTGGAGCCAAAGTATCTCAATATGCTTTATTGCCTCAAGGTAAAGTGGAAGCCACTAATCGTGTATTGAACATGGTACGTCAAATGGACGAAGAAGGATTTGGTAACTGTACGAATACAGGAGCTTGTGAAGTGGAGTGTCCAAAAGGAATTTCACTTGAAAACATTGCTCGTATGAACAGAGAATATTTAGTAGCTAGCGTAAAGTAATCTACTACCTTTTTATACTAAAAAACGCATTCCAAATTGGGATGCGTTTTTTTATTGTTAATCTTTCCACCCCCAAGGCGCAGCTGGAGTTGGAACAGTTTTAGTCAAATCAAAATGCACTGTAAACAATCGGTCTGAACCAATCCGTCTTAGATTGTATGTAAAGGTAGTTTCGTTAATTGTAATCCACCAAACATTAGCGGCAGCAGCCGGAATGATGTTAAACGTTTCCTGATCAGCCGAAAAAATTTGTACCGAAGCCGAACCTGAATTTGTGCTTGTTCCACCATATTGTGTTATTTTGTCCTCTGATCCATCTTCATGACGGTGATCGTGTTTTAATTGGATCCGATTATTTTCAAGTGTTAGTACCCAAGTTCTTGATTTATCTTCGCCAACAAAAAACGGAATTCGTATGGTTTTCTCGTCGCAATTTCTAACATGCATGACCAATTTTTTATCTTTAAATGTGTCGTTGTTTCCCTCTTTGATTTCACCTTCAAAGGATTTTCCACATTGTTTTTTTAGGTTTTCAAAAAACAATACGGCCCCCGATTTTTCTTGAGCAGTAAGAAGTACAGTACTTAACATGAGTAAACCAAAAAGTATTCTTTTCATAATGTAAATTTTTACTAATATAGGTAAGTTTTACTAAGTTCATATTTCTTATTTTTATAAAAAAATCAACATGAAAGTTGCACTTATTCAATTACCATTAGTTTGGGAAGACCCAAAATCAAATCGAGTAAATATCGAGCAAAAAATCAATGCTATTGAATCAGAAACGGATTTGATTGTTCTTCCCGAAATGTTTACAACAGGTTTTACCATGCAGCCCGAACGAGTTGCCCAGACCATGAATGGAGAGACGATTCAGTGGATGCAATCTTTGGCAAAAGCCAAAAACGTAGCCATTACTGGTAGTTTAATTATAGTTGAAGAGGGAAAGTATTACAACCGATTGGTATTTGTTTTCCCAACGGGGGAAATCCAACAGTACGACAAACATCATTTGTTCACTTTGGCAGGAGAAGATGGAGTTTTTACTGCGGGAACTTCTAAAGTATTAATCGAATACAAAGGATGGAAAATTTGTCCCTTGATTTGTTATGATTTACGTTTCCCTGTTTTTTCTCGCAACACCAAAAACTACGATCTACTTATTTATGTAGCCAATTGGCCTAAAACAAGAATTAATGCTTGGGACACTTTACTTCAAGCCAGAGCAATTGAAAACATGAGTTATACTATTGGCGTCAACCGTTTAGGAGTTGATGACAATAATTTAGAGTATGTTGGTCATAGTCAAGTAGCAGATTATTTAGGAAATCCGGTGATTGAACCTCAAACAACCGAGGGTATTTTTATTACTGAATTAGACAAGGATAGTTTGCACGAGACTCGTAAAAAACTAAATTTTTTAAAAGATCAAGACCTTTTCAAGTTGTTATAAGCCCGTTTTTTTTGCTGCTTTTTTCACTTTTGGTTCTGGAGTATATGGAACGCTTAAGTCAAATGGTTGCACTACATCCCAATTGGCACGCACATCTACTTCTTTAGAAAAGTATATTACTTCTTCGGCGTATTGTTTTGCTAAAAAATTACCAGGATCGTATACACCGTTTTTATTTTCATCATAAATGGCACGTAAGGTATATTTTGCAGGCTGTATTAAGTTGAAATTCAAACTAGTATTTTTATCAGTAATTGACGAAATTATTGCCTCTCCTTTTTCGTTTGTCAATTCAACAATTACAGGAAAACGTTTTACATTTTGCAGGTTTACTAGTAAATTCCCATAATTCTCTAACGAATTGGGGTTAATCTTAAAATTCAAACTATCATTTTCTTTTTCAAAAAAATCAGTTACCGCTCCAGCTTTTAACAGGAATTGGTACTCTTCATCGGCTTCTCTTTTGAAATTCAAATGCAATAATTGTTGGAATTCATCGTAATCAGTTGTGAACGAAATGGCTTCTAATTTTTTGTTCACCAAACTCATTTTGCTTTTGTCAAATTGCACTAATGGCGTAGCACTTTCTAAAGTAAAATAATCCTTTTCTCTTAGGCTACCTTGTTGGCCAATTTTAATACTTAAAGTATCTTTTTTTTGATCTTTTACTTTAAAAGTGAAATTCTTTTGGTAGTTGTTTTGCGCAATTTCAATAGCTAGCGAATCGGTTTTAATGGGTTTGTACCAAATTTGTAGCGAATCTTTTTTAGGGAATTGTGTAACTACTGCAGGAAGTATTTGGTCTTTGTTTTTCAATACGATTTTCGGCCTGTTTTCTTTTATTTTCAGATTACCTTCATAGCCCAAAAGCAATCGATTCCCTGACGCTTGAGCAGGTTTAAAAGCTTTAAAAGACAAATGTTCTTTAAATAATTCGAGTTCGTAAACCGTATCGTTCGGAACAGAAATAAATTGTTTGTAAAAGCCGATTTTATCTTTTTTAGGATCAAATTTATTATTGGAATTGTAATCTTTCATGGCTACCAAAAGGTATTTGCCGGCTTTCAGATTCTCCAATTTGAACGTCTTTAAACTGTCTAGCGTATTGGTAACATAACGAGGAGTTTGTTTGTATACAATTGAGTCGTTATAGTTTTTAGTTAGATCATACAGCATTACAGAAACAAAGGGCTCCACCTCTTTGAAATAAGCGTCTTTCACTTTTCCGCCTATCGTTAGAGAGTCAATGGATTTACCGGTTGAGAAGATGTATTTGAATTGATTGTACGGATTACCTTCATTGTTATCAGCGATACTTTGTCCAAAGTTAAAACTGTAGGTTGTATTGTCTTGAAGGGTATCATTAATAGTAATTGTTATGTTTTTGCTTGGGGTACTCGGAATTATTAACGGCTCGTTCTTTAGCGGAGGCGAAATAATGAGTTGCTTTTTTAAGTCTTTTAATTTGATGAATTCATCAAAGGTAAGTTTGATGGTTTTGCCTTTAAATTCGGTGCTAAAATTTTTAGGAAAACTAGCTTTTAATACCGGTGCTATGGTGTCTTTTGCACCGCCAGTGATGTTGCCTCTTTTAGCACAACCTGCTAGCACAACTAGCAATAAAGCAATACAGTATTTTAAAAAGGACTTGCCCATAATGATTCGAAAATTTAATGTCACAAAATAACAACTATATTTACTGGAATGGAAACTTTTTATCGAAATATTATGTGCTTCCGATTCGGAAATTGGATTGTAATTCTGTATTTTTAAACTTTAATTGAAGTAATCAGGATGAGAAAAATAGAACATATAGGGATAGCGGTAAAGGATTTAGAGGTTTCTAATACTCTTTTTGAAAAATTGTTTGGCGCTCCTGCCTATAAATCCGAAGTGGTCGAAAGCGAAGGAGTAACTACTTCGTTTTTTTTGAACGGACCCAATAAAATCGAATTATTGGCAGCGACCAACCCCGATAGTCCAATAGCTAAGTTTATTGAAAAAAAAGGAGAAGGAATTCATCATATTGCCTTTGATGTGGAAGATATTGTTTCAGAAATAGCCCGACTTCAAAAAGAAGGCTTTGTGGTGTTGAATGAAACACCCAAAAAAGGGGCCGATAATAAACTAGTTGCTTTCTTACATCCTAAAAGTACAAATGGTGTCTTGATTGAATTGTGTCAGGAGATAACGCAATAGTTTCCTCACAATCAGGAGCTTTCTTGTAGTGCGAAATGTAAATAAGTAGTTTTTTCAAAACTGCTTTAAAAATAGTTGTAGCAAATTAAAAATAGTAGTAATATTGCAGACTCTTAACCGGTCCTATAGCTCAGTTGGTTAGAGCACCTGACTCATAATCAGGTGGTCCCTGGTTCGAGCCCAGGTGGGACCACAAAAAAGCCTTTCAAGCAATTGAGAGGCTTTTTATTTTGAATCTGTGCTTCGTTCTTGAGTCTCTAACTACTTTATTTCTTATTAATTTAAATTAACTTAATAAGAAATACTATTTATGTAATTTGGAATATTGCGATTATCGCATATAGGATTAAAAAAATTATTTAAATAGTATTCAACTTAAAAAGGTTTATTTAATCTACAAAGTATTTATAAAATCAATCAATTCTATCAGTTTAGATTCTTGACTAAACGATGTTTTTTTATCATTTATAAACGATTCAATGGATTCTTTATGGTTGGGGAACAATTTTACAAGTTCAGATTTCTTCATAGGGAATTCGGTCATGCCATCTGGCATTTGAATATAATACTTACTTTTATCAATCACGTATGAGGCAGGTTTTTCTTTTCCATAAGTCGAGTTAGGAATATATTCAGGCACAAATTTAACTTTCTCTTTTTTGTACAAAGTATATTTAGGATTGTTCATTTTGTTTAAAATCATCATATACCCACTCTTATTTTCTTTGTCATAATTCTCACAATATTTGTAAATGTTAGTACCTAGTGAAATAATACAACTGTCATTTTTTTTAACGTAATACAATTTATTATCAAGAATAAATTCCATTTCTTCTTTAAAAACGTTGTAACGAATAGGGGGTGTTTTTTCAGATAGGCAAGAGATTTCGGAAGGCAAAAAATCTTTGTTTATATATTGTGAACCTTGAATATTGGTTTTTGGTTCATCAAATGAATTGGCGCTTATGAAAACTAAAAAATTTGAGTTTTGAATCGCAAAAGTATTGTTTTGACTCCATAAACTGTTCGAAAAAATAAAAAGCAACAAAACCAAAAATTTAGTATTCATAAAAGTGAAATTAAGTTTGAAATTATTCAAATTTATAAAATAATATTTAATTATTTTTTGTTGTACAGATTAAATTAGAAGTACAGTTTGACAACAATTTTTTATGTAGGAGTTGTTTTACTTATAGAGTCCATTTAATAAAAAAACCTATCTGTTATTTTATTGGGGATTATACAATCGACTTACGTATTTCCCAATCACGTCAAATTCTAAATTGATAACAGTGCCAATTTGAAACGCATTAAAATTAGTGTGTTCGTAAGTGTAAGGAATGATGGCTACACTAAATTGATTTGCTTTTGAATTGACTACGGTTAAACTTACACCGTTTACCGTAATTGAACCTTTTTCGATAGTAATATTATTAAGAGCTGAGTCGTATTCAAAAGTATAGTGCCAACTCCCGCCTGCTTCTTCAACAGCAACGCAAGTCCCAATTTGATCCACATGACCTTGAACAATATGGCCGTCAAGGCGATCGCCTAGTTTCATCGCGCGTTCTAAATTAATAGCATCACCTACTTTCCAGTGCGACAAATTGGTTTTATTAATGGTTTCGGCAATAGCTGTTACAGTATAGGTGTTATCTTTAATGGCTACCACAGTCAGGCAAACGCCATTGTGTGCTACGCTTTGATCAATTTTCAATTCACCAGTAAGGCCTGACGCCACAGTAATATGGACATTCTCTTGGTCTTTTTGTATTTCTTGAACTCTTCCAACGGTTTCTATAATCCCTGTAAACATTTCTTGTTTTATTTTACTAAATTTGCACTTCAAAATTAGTAATAAATAAGCTCAAGGCAGTATGAAAAAAGCAGAAAATATAATTGTTGGAATTTCGATCGGAGATTTAAACGGTATTGGAAGCGAAGTCGTTCTAAAAACATTCGAAGATGCAAGAATGTTGGAATTGTGTACGCCGGTTATTTTTGCTAATGTAAAACAACTTTCGTTCATCAAACGCAACCTAGAATCCGAAATTAATCTCCACGGAATTGATCGTTTGGACCAATTGGTGATAGGCAAAATAAATGTGTTGAACGTTTGGAAAGAAGGTTTTGATTTGAATTTGGGTACCAATGACCCAACGGTTGGCGAGTATGCAATCAAATCATTTGTAGCTGCTACTCAAGCTTTAAAAGATGGACAGGTTGATGTATTGGTAACCGCTCCAATAAATAAATACAACAGTCAATCGGATACATTTAAATTTCCAGGTCATACGGATTATTTGGCACAAGAATTAGAAGGCGATGCGTTGATGTTCATGGTGCAAGACAATTTGCGTGTAGGCTTGTTGACCGATCATATTCCGGTGAGTGAAGTTGCTTCACATTTGACAGAAGCGCTGATTACTAAAAAAATCGAAACGATTAAACAATCGTTGATTCAAGATTTTAGCATTAACAAACCGAGAATTGCAGTGTTAGGTGTGAATCCACATTGTGGAGACGGCGGAGTTATTGGTAATGAAGACGATGCTATTTTAAAACCAACTTTGAAAAAGATTTTTGAAAAAGGCACTTTAGTTTTTGGACCTTTCCCAGCTGATGGTTTCTTTGGAAGTAATCAATATGAAAAATACGACGCGGTAATTGCTACTTATCACGATCAAGGGTTAATTCCGTTTAAGACATTGTCTTTTGGGAATGGAGTAAATTATACCGCAGGATTGAATAAAATTAGAACGTCACCCGATCATGGAACGGCTTATGATATCGCCGGAAAAGGAATCGCTGATTATAATTCGTTCAAAGAAGCAGTGTATTTGGCTATTGACATTTTTCATTCGAGAAATCAACACCAAGAAATCAGTCAAAATCCTTTGAAAATAAGACCTAAACAAGAGTTTTCAAAAAAAGGAGAATAAGGCTATTGGATTTATAATAATTTTATATCTTTGCGCTCCCGTAGTTGAGGGTAAAATGCTGTTGAAATGAAGAAGACTAAAGAATATTTAATTCCCTTTGTAGGATTAAAGCTAGGAAAACATCATTTTGAATATCAAATAGACAACACGTTCTTTGGCATCTTTGAATATGACGAATTTCAAAATTCGGATATCAAAGTAAATGTAGTTTTAGAGAAAAAGTCCAACATGCTGGAAATCAGTTTCAAGCAAGAAGGAAAAGTAAATGTACCCTGTGATGTTACAGGAGAAGATTTTGATTTGCCCATCAAAAGCAAAATGAAATTGATTGTTCGCTTTGGCGAAGAATTCAATAATGATAACGAAGAGTTATTGATTTTGCCTTTCGGCGAATTTGAAGTCGATATTGCACAGTATATTTATGAAATGATTGTACTTTCAGTACCTCTAAGACGAGTTCATCCAGGAGTAAAAGACGGGACTTTAGAGTCGGAAGCTTTAAAAAAACTGAATGAATTAGCAGTCAAAGAAACCAAAAAAGAGAATAAACAAGAAGAAAATATTGACCCTCGATGGGACAAATTAAAGCAACTATTAACGGATAAATAATATAGTAAAATGGCACATCCTAAAAGAAAAATCTCGAAAACAAGAAGAGATAAGAGAAGAACACATTACAAAGCAACTGTAGCTCAAATCGCTACATGTCCTATTACAGGAGAAGCGCATTTATACCACAGAGCGTACTGGCATGAAGGTAAAATGTACTACAGAGGACAGGTGGTTATCGATAAATCAGAAGCTGTTGCTTAATACATTTTTGTAGCTAAAATAGAACTCTCACCTTGTGAGAGTTTTTTTTGTTGTCTATGATTTTCATCAAATTAGAGTGTTAAAAGGTTCGGATTAGAATTTTTTTTGTAATTTTCAAATCTTTTAAAAATTTCTCAAATGCCTAGCATTTGATTACAATAAATGAATACAATGAGTACAATTACAGCCGCAATTACCGCTGTTGGAGCCTATGTTCCAGATTTTGTTTTAACGAACGAAATCCTTGAAACATTGGTCGATACGAATGACGAATGGATTACCGCTCGTACAGGAATTAAAGAAAGACGTATTCTAAAAGACGATAGCAAAGGAACTTCTTACCTTGCTATTATGGCTGCTAAAGATTTAATGGCCAAAGCTAATTTAGATCCATTAGAGATCGATTTAGTTATTGTAGCAACCGCTACTGCTGATATGCCTGTTGCAGCTACCGCTGCATATGTGGCAACCGAAATTGGCGCAACAAATGCATTTGGTTACGATTTACAGGCGGCTTGTTCTAGCTTTTTGTTCGGAATGTCAACTGCTGCTGCCTACATCCAATCTGGAAGATATAAAAAAGTAATGCTAATTGGCGCTGATAAAATGTCATCTATCGTAGATTACACCGATCGTGCGACTTGTATTATTTTTGGCGATGGAGCTGGTGCTGCTTTGTTTGAACCTAATTATGAAGGCTTAGGATTATTAGATGAATATTTACGTTCAGATGGAATTGGACGTGATTTCTTGAAAATCCCTGCTGGAGGTTCATTAATACCTACTACAATTGACACGGTGAAAGAAAACCGTCACAATATTATTCAAGATGGGAAAACTGTTTTCAAATATGCTGTAACCAATATGGCTGATGCAAGCGAACAAATCTTGAAAAGAAATAATTTAACTAATGAAGACGTGAATTGGTTAGTGCCACACCAAGCTAATAAACGTATCATTGACGCTACTGCTAGCCGAATGAATTTAGAAGAAGAGAAAGTTTTGATGAATATCGAACGATATGGCAATACAACTTCGGCTACTTTACCATTAGTATTGAATGATTTTGAAAAACAATTCAAAAAAGGAGATACAATAATATTTGCTGCTTTTGGTGGCGGATTTACTTGGGGTTCTATTTATTTGAAATGGGCCTACGACAAAAAATAAATGTAAACTAAAAACAAATCATTATGGATTTAAAAGAAATTCAAAACCTAATCAAATTTGTTGCAAACTCAGGAGTTGCAGAGGTTAAATTGGAGATGGACGATGTAAAAGTAACCATCAGAACGACTTTAGAAGGTAATGCTACAGAAACAACTTATGTTCAGCAAATGCCTGCACAACCAGTATTGCAACAAGCAGTTGCTCCGGCAGCAGCTCCAGTAGCGGCAGCTCCAGCGGCGGCAGCACCGGTTGCAGAAGAATCTAAATATGTTACTATCAAATCACCAATTATTGGAACTTTCTACAGAAAACCTTCTCCAGACAAACCTGTTTTTGTTGAGGTAGGAAGTAGTATCGGAAAAGGAGATGTTTTGTGTGTAATTGAAGCAATGAAATTATTCAACGAAATCGAATCTGAAATTTCAGGTAAAATCGTTAAAATTTTAGTGGATGATATGTCTCCAGTAGAATTTGACCAACCTTTATTCTTAGTAGATCCATCATAATTTAATAGTTTAAAAGTATAGGAGTTTAGAAGTTGAAGTGTTTATTAACCTCTTGCTTATAAACCCCTTAACCCATAAACTTCCAAACAGAAAAGTATGTTTAAAAAAATACTAATTGCCAATAGAGGAGAAATTGCACTTCGTGTAATTCGTACTTGCAAAGAGATGGGAATCAAAACAGTTGCTGTTTATTCTACAGCTGATGCGGAAAGTTTACACGTTAAATTTGCAGATGAAGCAGTGTGTATAGGTCCCGCTCCAAGTAATTTATCCTATTTGAAAATGTCCAATATTATTGCTGCAGCAGAGATTACCAACGCTGACGCAATTCACCCAGGATACGGATTCCTTTCTGAAAATTCAAAATTCTCAAAAATCTGTCAAGAGCACGGAATCAAATTTATTGGTGCGGCTCCTGAAATGATTGATCGAATGGGAGACAAAGCTTCGGCCAAATCGACCATGATAGAAGCAGGAGTTCCTTGTGTACCTGGTTCTGTTGGAATTTTAGAATCCTATGAACAAGCCGCTGAATTGGCTAACCAATTTGGTTACCCAGTAATGCTAAAAGCTACCGCTGGTGGTGGTGGAAAAGGAATGCGTGCTGTTTGGAAAGAAGAAGATTTATTAAAAGCTTGGGAAGGCGCTCGTCAAGAGTCGGCTGCCGCTTTTGGAAATGACGGAATGTACTTGGAGAAATTAATCGAAGAGCCACGTCATATCGAAATTCAAGTAGTAGGAGATTCTTACGGTAAAGCGTGTCACCTTTCAGAAAGAGATTGTTCGGTACAACGTCGTCACCAAAAATTAACAGAAGAAACACCTTCGCCATTCATGACTGATGAATTGCGTTTGAAAATGGGAGAAGCTGCGGTTAAAGCAGCCGAATATATTAAATACGAAGGCGCTGGAACAGTTGAATTCTTGGTTGACAAACACCGTAATTTCTATTTCATGGAAATGAATACGCGTATTCAAGTAGAGCATCCAATTACCGAACAAGTAATTGATTACGACTTGATTCGTGAGCAAATTTTAGTAGCGGCAGGTGTGCCAATTTCTGGTAAAAATTATTTACCACAATTGCATGCTATCGAATGCCGTATTAATGCTGAAGATCCTTTTAATGACTTTCGTCCTTCACCAGGAAAAATCACTACGCTACACATGCCAGGTGGTCACGGAGTACGTTTAGATACGCATGTTTATTCAGGGTATACTATTCCACCCAACTACGATTCGATGATTGCCAAGTTGATTACAACTGCACAAACTCGCGAAGAGGCTATTAGTAAAATGAGAAGAGCATTAGACGAATTTGTTATTGAAGGAGTTAAAACAACAATTCCATTCCACAGACAGTTGATGGACGATCCACGATATATTGCTGGAGATTACACGACAGCGTTTATGGACACTTTCAAAATGAATGATCCGGAATAATACATATATTTCAAATAAAAACCTTGCAGCGATGCAAGGTTTTTTGTTTTAAGCTAGTGATGAATAAATTAGTGTATAAATCTTGCGGGTATTTGATTGTGGATTCCCAAAACATAATTTCATTTTTATATACAACATTTTTGTATTTTTGGTTGGAGACAAATTCAAAGTTTGCTCCATTACACAATGAAAAACAACTTAGCCACTTTATTAGATCAATTAGAAAATCATATTCCATATAGTGAATCCACGAATTTTTTAGTTTCTCAATCGACAGTTGGATGGCAAATTGAACATTCGCTTTTAACGATCAATGGGATTATTACTGCGATTCAAAATTCCAACCCCAAAGAATATAGTTGGCAGTTTAGTTTTATGAAGTGGATTATATTGGCCGCCAAAAAAATCCCTAGAGGAAAGGCCAAAGCACCCAAAGTGGTGGTTCCAAAAGAGGGTATTACAATAGCCGATTTGAAGCTACATTTGGCCAAAGCAAGAGATGCCATTAAAGCATTGGAATTCGTTCCCAAAAATCATTTTTTTAAACATCCGTATTTTGGAGATTTAAAAAAGAAGCAAACCATTCTTTTTTTAGAAATCCACACGCAACATCATTTGAAAATTATTCAAGATATTGTTAGTAACACTAATTAAGTTAAAACCAACTATTTCTGTTTATGTTGAAATTGAAACGTATCCTTTATAAAATAATTGTCTGGTTTTTCGGACTATCGGTTGTATTAGTGGTCTTTTTTAAATTTGTCCCAGTCCCATTTACGCCTTTAATGGGGATCCGAATTATCGAAAATAAATTGGATAAAAAGCCCATTTATTTTGAACACAATTGGGAACCAATAGAAAACATATCAATGAATTTGCAAAAAGCGGTCATTGCGAGTGAAGATGGTACTTTTTTGCATCATCATGGGTTTGATTTTAGTGCCATGCAACAAGCATTTCGAAACAACGCGAATGGAAAACGAATCAAAGGCGGCAGTACCATTTCGCAACAAACTGCTAAGAATGTATTTTTATGGCAGGGAAGAAGTTACTTTAGAAAAGCGTTAGAAGCTTATTTTACGGTGCTGATTGAATTAATTTGGGGTAAAGAACGAATCATGGAAGTCTATCTCAATAGTATTGAAATGGGAGATGGAATTTACGGCGCACATGCGGCTACACAATATTGGTACAGTAAAGACGCTTCTAGTTTAACTAAAATGCAAGCGGCTGGAATAGCGGCTATTTTGCCCAATCCAAGAAAATACAAAGCTTCGAATTCTACTGCTTTTATCAATAGGAGAAAAGACCGAATTGTAAGAGTGATGCGTCACATAGGAACAATTAATTACTAAAAAAAGCCCTTCAATTAATTGAAAGGCTTTATGGTGGGCGATATAGACTTAAAATCGAATCAAGTGATTGATTTTCTGAAGGTTATGGGTTCAATATAAAATATAAAATGACCTTAAAACTGAATTTAAGGTCATTGGTACAACTGTGGAGAAGATGGGGCTCGAACCCACGACCTCTTGACTGCCAGTCAAGCACTCTAGCCAACTGATAGTATTGATTTTCAAGTAATTAATATATTTATTAATTGCTAATTGCCAAATCAGTGCCAAAAATCAGTTTAAATTATCCAAAAGTTTGTAAACGAATTGACAATACATTTTACATCGATTTTAAATTAAACGACAAACGTTATAGACTATTTAATGGAAATAAAATAGGAAGTAATCTAAATCCAAATACATTTCCTTTAAACGAAAGAAGAAAACAAGCACAAACACTTGCCAAAGAAGTATATAATTATTTAGTTGCCAATAACTATTCTTTTGTTAAATACACACCTCAAACTAATTTAGAATTATTTGATAGTTTAATTGCTAAAAAGCTCTCTGAACCGATGTCTAATAGTTATTTAAGAACATTAAAGTCTTTAGCAAATATCATCCGAGAAGAATTAGTTGTAAAGGGAACAATAACCTCATCATTTATAGACTTAGTCTCATTAAAATACAATAATCAAACAAGCTATAACACTACAAGAAGGCATATTAATGTTTTGGTTAATTACTTAAATTCAAATGGATATGCTATTGAAAAATCTAAACTAAAAACAAAGAAACAAGTTGAGGTACTGAATAAGCCAATACAAGATGTTGAAGGGACTTTAAATGAAATAAAGAGTTTCAATTATAATCTCTATCTGTGCTGCCTTTTAACTTATGGTTGTCTTTTAAGACCTCATCAAGAGGTTAGATTATTAAAATGGAAAGATTTTAGTGATGACTTAACTTCTATAAGTTTGTCAGGTAATAGAAATAAATCTCAAAGAAATAGAATAGTTCCTGTCCCTAAATTTATAAGGGAAAACTTAATCAAAGGAGATGAGGATAATAATTTATTTTCAGGTAGTCAAACTCCATTTAATGAGAGCTATTTTAAAAACGTTTGGAGACGATTTAAGGCATTAAATAAATGCATTGATAAAGATGTAACAATATACTCTTTTAGACATACAGGAGCTATAAATGTCTATAAGAAATCAAACTCTATTTACCTGTTAAAAGAAGTTATGGGTCATTCGGACGTGAAGGTTAGCTTGACCTATTTAAGGGGCTTAGATATCCCTAAAATTAGAGAAGAAGATATGCCTGAACTATAGTTTAAAATATACTTATCCTTTATTTCTGAAATTTAATAATTCTTTAGGCTCAATTTCTAAGGCATTAGCAATTTTTATCAATGTCTTTACGGTGGTGTTTATTTCAGCTCTCTCTATTCTTGCTATTTGAGATTTTGTAATACCACTGTCATTAGCCAAATCTTGTTGAGACATATTTTTCTTATCACGAAGTTTCCTTATGTGAATTCCAAGATTTAAGATAAAAGATTCTTCTGAAATATCCATATTTCAAAAGTCACAAGATTTATTTTTTATTTGAACCCATATATGCCTACAATTTGTTATATTTGGAAACAGAAAAGTCTTACAGTATTTTTAAAACCTATAAATAAATATTAATATGAAAAAAATCATTTTAGCGGTTGCTATCCTTTTATCTACTATTTCCTTTGCACAAACTGTATTAGTAGAAAATCACGTTACTTTCGAACAAGTTAAATCGTTAAAAGAAAAAAGTGAATCAAAAGCCCTAACAGGTATAGGAATTACACAATATACTGCTTCAAATGGTGCGGTTATTAAAATAGGGGATAAATTTAGAATCAACAGACCTGAAGGTGGTTCTAAAACATTTATTTCGATTTCCAATAAGCCAACCGTAATGGATGGATTTAGCGGAACATTCAATCCGTCGGTAGGAACATCTATGAGTAATACCGAAATAGAAATAAAAAAATTATATACTTCAGGTTCCAAAAAATTAGGATTTCAAGCTTTTGCTGAATTAGCAACTTGCGGTACTTGTAATAATTTAACTGTTGATATTGAATTAGCAATTGAAACAAAAGAAATTAGAACAAATGGTATGACTAAAGAAGAAGCTATTGCTAAATTAAAAGAATCAAAGGAATTACTTGATTTAGGTATGATAAAACAAGAAGATTTCGACAAATTAAAAGCAGAACTTACGCCAATAATAATGAAATAATACTCTTATATAATTAAAAAAATAATCATTAATAATTTGTAAACGATTAAATCTTACAAAAGACATCAGAGAAATTAAAATTTTATATGGATAGCAAAAAATTAAAACAGATAACAAACCAACTTAAAAAGTCGTTTGATAATTGGGATTTCAATAAAGCTATTAATTATAGTAATGACGAGACCCAAACAAGAGATAATTTAATTCATCCGTTTTTTAATATTTTAAATTACTCAAAATTAGACGACTATACTCACGAGTATATCTCTGATATGGGAGATAAAAAAGGTCGTAAAGTTGATATTGCTATAACACTTGGTAAAAAAGAACCATTGATTCTTGTGGAATGTAAAAGTGCGACCGCAAAGCTAAATGACAATCATTTTAGACAATTAAATGAATATTGTTTGTATTCACCATCTGCAAAAGTAGGTGTCTTAACAAATGGGATAATCTATAATTTCTATACAGTCAATCAAAAAGAAAAAAAAGGATTAAATAGCAAACCATTTTTCACTTTTGATTTAACTAACTATGACAACTCACAGCTTGAAATGTTAGCTTTGTTCAATCGACAATCAATTGAAATTAATGAAATTATACAAGAAGCTGAAGACGCATATTTTTTAGATAATTTTGATAATGCTTTGTTTAAAACATTGGTTGAAACAGACGACTTGGTTAAACTAATATTTAAAAATATGGGTGGTTTAAGGGCTACGGAAAAAGCATTATCTCAAATCAAAGGTTTAGTTAATTCTATATCCATTAAAACTGCTTTAGATAGAATAATACAAAAAGAAATTTCTGAATCTAATAGTGGAATTATTACTACTGCAGAGGAAATAAAAGCTTATAATGTTATCAAGACAATTCTTGCTATGTCATCAAAAATTAAAGCTGCTGATTTGGAAAGAATTAATTATAGAGATTTGAAAAATTCTTTCTTAATAATAGTAGATGACAAACAAACCAAAAACATCTGTTCATTAGTATTTAAAGAAAAATTAAAGGCTATAGATATAAATGGAAATAGATTTGAATTAGATGACGTTACAGTTACATCAATAACAAAACTTAAAAAAGAACTTACAGAATCTGCCTTAAGTAATTTGTTTTCTTAAATTTAAATAATGAAGTCAATAATATAAACATAGGATTATTTTGATTAATCAAGTTAATTTCAAATGTTGTTTTATTAACTCCATATTTAAAAAACATTATTAATGATTTTTTTAATTATTTATTTATATAGGACGGATTAGCCGTTTTACTAATTTTTAAATCATTGTAAATCAATTAATTAAATTTGTTTGAATTTTTGTTATTTAGCCATTTTACTAATTTTATTGTGGTTGTATTCACTATTTTTCAATTGTGATTTAGTGCCCGAATGCATTTTAATTACTTCAAACATCTCATTTAACTCTTGATACCTGTTGAGGTAGTTTTTAATGGTTGCTAAACTAATTCCTGTTACTTGTGACAAAATATTTTTAGTTAGCCTTTTTTGATTTAAATCATAATCTGAAATGCAATCGAATATTAATTTGTGATTTTTACAAACTACTTCTTGATTCAATAATTGGTTAATTTCTATTTTATAATCTGTTTTGTTTTTAGTGAAATATGGATTCTTTAAAAACCTAATAGTGTTGTTTGGTAAAACTAATAGAGTGTCTTTATTTAGAACAGCTTGTTTGATAATGTAATCATAACTGTCAGTATTAAGCATCGAACCTAAAGACTGTTTACGAAGGTTGTTTGCTTCATTAATTAGTCTATCTGTTAGAATTTCGTCATCTAAATATTTAAATGCATTAGCAATATTAAAAAGCACGTATTCCGTATGACTCAATACATCTGAAGGTTCAATAAAGTATCTTTTGTTTGTGTGCCAACTATAAATGGGAATTTTAGCTCCTAAATCTAATTTTGGGTTGTCTTTATTCTCTTTTAATTCAGTATCAAATACTTTTAAAAGAATTTCTTTTGTCATTACAAACGAGTATTCAAATTCATCTGATTGGTAATAATATGGCATCATAATTTTAAGTTTTAATGCGCGGATTTATGCGCTGTTCAAACTAAAAATCAGTTATGATGGGTTTTGTTAAATTATCTGAGTTAATGAAATATATGAATTACCAAATTCCCTTTGTTTATCAATGGTTTAATTAATTACATTTGATTTTAAATTTATATACTTATTTACACCGCCATAAATGACAGAAATTGAAAAACTTAAATCCATCTTTCACAATGAGGAAAATTGTTTGAAATTTCTATTGGTAAATAATCAAATTGTAAGATGTGATTATTGCGGTAAAGAAGAGTTTTATAACGGTGCAGATTTTATGAAATCTTTTATAAAGGTTTGTAAAAGCTGTAAAAAGAAAATAAGCCCCAAAAAAAACACATTATTTGAAAATGTTCGATTTGGATTAGTCAATGCATTTCATATTTATATTGAAACAAAACTAAATACAGGAAAAATGAGTAGTGTTGATATTGCCGAGAGATACAATATAACTCAAAAGACGGCTTGGGAGTTTTTAAATAAAATTAACACATCCAATTTTAACTATAATGTTGAAAGGTATAAAGAAGTAGAAGAGTTAGAGAACGAAGTTAAATTACTTATTGCATTCGGATATTGAAAACAAAAAAGCCCTTACATTACTGTAAAGGCTTTCTGCTTTTTGCTCCCCATATTCACAGAAGCAACAACTATAATGTGATGATTGAGTATTTAACTATTATGAAATTAAACAGATAAACTTAGTGTCAAACTTTCAAGAAGTTTTAATTCAATCCTAACCATTTATTAGTTCCGCCACAGAGCCACGACGCATTTAATCCGAACCCGTTTAAGATTCTTGCTCCATCAGCTGACCGACCTCCACCTTTTCCACAAGCCGTAACAAACTGAAAATTTTTATCAAGTTTTGATAAATTCTCTTCTAAATCTTGAAGTGAAATATTCAAAGCATTGGGTATATGACCTTGTTCAAATTCTTCTTTACTTCTTACATCAATTATTTGGATTTTTTTATTCATTTGAAGTCCCAATTTTACTTCGTCCACTCCAATACATTCTTTAGTTGTTTTTATTTGTTCAGGCATACGAAATTTGATTACAAGTGCTGATATTATAGTTAGTCCACCAATTAGAAAGATAGCATATTGAATACCGAATACATCTGCTGTTACCCCCGAAATCAATGCTCCAAACGCATACCCTAAATCTCTCCAAAGTCTAAAAGTCCCAATACTTTCAGCTCTTTGTTTTGGACTTGTCGCCTGAGCAATAGTAGACAAGAAAGTTGGATACACCAATGCTGTTCCAAAACCTAAAATTGCAGAAATGAAAGCTAAAACATAAAAGTCGTCAGTAAATGGTATCAGTAAAATGGATAAACCCTGTAAGAGCATACCCCAAAACAACATAGCCTTTTTTGAATAATGGTCAGACATTTTTCCTGTAAAAAGTTGTCCAATACCCCAAACTGTTGGATAAATAGCGGTAATTATTCCAATATTTTTATTCTCAAAGTGTAACGAAAAAAGAACTATTGGAAGTAATCCCCAAATCATACCATCGTTCAAATTGTTAATAAGTCCTGCCTGCGTTACTGAACTCAAGGTTTTGTTTTTAAATGTTGTTTCGATAAACACATTATTAAGTTGTGTAGTAGTGTCGGTTGTACTCTCTTTAGTAACAAAAACACGAGTGTCTTTTACCCAAAACAGTGTCAATAAAAACCCAACGATAGAAATAAAAATTCCAATATAAAATGGATAGGGTGTAATGCCATAAGTGTTGGCAATAGAACCTGTTAGAAATGCTACTACACCCACGGCAAAATAACCTGCAAATTCATTTAAACCCATTGCAAACCCACGGTCTTTTTCTCCAACAAGGTCGATTTTCATCACTACAGTACTACTCCAAGTAAGACCCTGACTTAATCCTAATAAAACATTAGCAATAATCACCCAAGTCCAACTCGAGGCATACATAAGCATAAAAGGAATTGGTATTGCAAGAATCCAACCAAATAGAAGTAAGTTTCTTCGTCCAAATTTGTTGGAAAGTCTCCCTGTGTAATAATTGGCCATTGCTTTTGAAATTCCAAATGCGACGATGAAAGAGAGTATTGCCGTTTTTGAAGCAACACCAAATTCCAACTCTGCAAATTGAGGAAAAATAGTTCGCTCCATTCCTATCATTCCTCCCACAAAGGCATTTACGATAACTAATAGAGAAAACTGTTTCCAATTCTCTTTAAGTCCGAGTTTTATATTTTCTGTCATTTACTTGGAAAGTTTTATTAAAATACTTTTTGTAAAAGTACCATAAGTAAAATGATTAATTATGTGACAAGCATCACATATTAAAGTTTTTAAAAGTGTCCATTTTTTAATTAAAGTGAGGTGTTTTATCCTAATTTATGTTCTTAGGAATTAATAGAATATAAATCTAACATCTTCCTCTAATTCTTGTTGGAAGAGATAAAAACCTTGCTTAAATCTTGCGTATAGAAAAAGGGTCCCAAGAAATAAATCTTGAAACCCTTGTCATTGTTGCTCCCCTTATTGACAGAAGCTGCAACTTTAATGCGATGATTGAGTATATGAATTGTAGAAAATTTAATAGGTAAACTTCGTATCAATTTACAGGAAGTTTACCTGCTCAATTTTTCATAGTACATATTGCTTACAAATAAGTCATTCTTGAAATTAAAACAAAATCTAATTTACAACTTAAATTAAAATTAATTAAACCATAAATATTTAACATAAATTTAAAAAAAATGTTGTTACATTTGTTTTGTGAATAAACAGATACACATACTCATCATAATTCTAGCGATTGGTTTCTGTATGCTTCCAGATTCTATTTATGCTTGTGGAACTAAGTCTGAAAAATTATGTTGTAAGCAAGAAACTGCTTCCAAAACAGAAAAAAAAGACTGTTGCAAGAATAAGCAATCAAAAAATCAAAATAATAGTTGTGAAGGAAAATGTGGACATTCAAACTGCACGTCATCTTCAGTAAGTTTTAGTATAATTTCAACTTATGAAATCAATTTCAAAAATAACTCTTTAGTTTTTTTAGAAGAAAAATCTAAATTTTATCATTCAAAAACCTTCATTTCTTCGGATTATTCTTCCGTTTGGCTACCTCCTAAAATAATATAATTCCAAACTTTGACAGCCATAAATCTGTCAAATCAATAGTAAATACTTTACTATCAAAATTATTTATTTAACACAAATTAAACTTTTATTATAATGAAACTAACATCAAATATATTGGTGACAATCACGGTATTGTTATCATTTACATCCTGCAATGCACAAATTAAAAATGCAACAACTGAAACCGTTAAAATTTATGGAAACTGTGGAATGTGTGAAAAAACAATTGAGAAAGCAGGAAACCTTAAAGATATTGCCAAAATAGACTGGAACGTAGACACAAAAATGGCTACAATTACTTACGACACTAAAAAAACTAATCAAGACGAAATTCTTAGGCGTATTGCGTTAAGCGGGTATGATAGTGATAAGTTTCTAGCTCCTGACGATGTTTATAATAATTTGCACGGATGTTGCCAATATGATAGAGTTGCAAAAGTCCCTGTAAATACTAATGTGAATACAGAGAGCCAAACCAATTACGAAAAGCAAACAGAAACACCAAAAACTGAGATTCAAAATTTAAATCAACTAAAAGTAGTTTTCGACAATTATTTTGCTTTAAAAGATGAATTAGTAAAAACAGATGGTAACACAGCATCTGCAAAAGCAGCAACATTACTTTTAACAATTAACAGAGTTGAAATGCAAACTTTGAAAACTGAAGAGCATAATGTTTGGATGAGAATTGTTAAAAATATAAAAGAAGATGCTGAACATATATCTGACACTAAAAATATTAAACATCAAAGAGAACATTTTGTTACGCTTTCAAAAAATATATATGATTTAATCAAAGTTTCAAAACAAGAAACTCCCACTTATTATCAATTTTGCCCAATGGCTAATAATGGAAAAGGTGCTAACTGGTTAAGTAAAGAAAATACAGTTAAAAATCCGTATTATGGTTCAATGATGTTGAATTGTGGGAAAGTTATAGAAACTATCAAATAAAATATTGTATGAAAAAGATAATCATTGTACTTACCCTTTTTACTTTTACAATTCAAGCTCAAGTAAAAGTTGGTGATACAATCCCGGCTTTTACTTTACTCGACACTAACGATAATAAAGTTCATAGTGACTCTTTTAAACAAAAAATTATTCTCATAGATTTTTGGGCATCGTGGTGCGCACCTTGTAGAATAGGAAACAAAAAGTTAGTAACCCTTTTTGAAACCATCGATAAAAATAAAATTGAAATCATTGGTGTTTCATTAGACACTGATAAATCAAAGTGGATTAAAGCCATTGAAAAAGATAAAATTAAATTCAAACAATTAATAGATCCTAAAGGTTTTGATGCAAATACTGCAATACAATTTGGTGTAGAGGCACTACCGTCTAAATTCCTATTTAATGATAAGGGGATTTTAATAGCTATTAATCCTACTGATGAAGAAATAATAAACTATTTTAAAAAATAAAACAAAATGAAAAATATAACTAAATTAAAAACTGTAATATCATTACTTCTAATTTTAGGGAGCTCTTATACAAACGCCCAAATTACAAAAGCTGAAATTAGAGCTACCGGATTAACTTGTTCTATGTGTTCCAATGCAATAAACAAACAACTCAAAAGTTTACCCGAAATGGTTAATGTGGAAACCGACTTAAATACCAATACGTTTACGGTAACCCTAAAAGACGACAATACACTAAGTCCAAAAGTATTTAAGGACAAAGTTGAAAAAGCAGGTTTCTTCGTTGGTTCGTTAATTGTAACAACAAAATCGGAAACCATTAAACAAGCTGGTTATGTAGTAGTCAATAACGCTTCAAATACTAATTCCGAAGTCCAAATTCAAATTCTGGATAAAGGGTATGTTACTGATAAAGAATTCAAAAAATTATCTAAGACATATAAAGATATTTCAACCTATGTTCTAAACAGTGAAGATGATTTTCATATTAAAATTTTAAACTAATGAGAAAGTTACTTTTTGTATTATTGACCATAAGTTGTCAAACTTTGTTCAGTCAAGAATTGTTTGTTGTAACGGATCCTGCAAGTAATGTTCCCGCAAATTCTTTGGCAGTTAATATTATGCAATCTACGTTTAAAGAAAAATTTGAGCCAGGTTATAATTATCACTTAATGCCTGAAATAACCTACGGTGTAAATAAAAATTTGATGGTACGAGGTTCTGCTTTCATAAGTACAAGAACAAATGAATTGTATGCTGAAGGTGGAAGTGTTATGGCTAAATATCGGTTTTTATCTTCCGATGATCTTAATAGCCATTTTCGTATGGCTGCTTATGGTAGATATAGTTTCAATCGTGCTGATATACATCAAGAGCAAATTGAAATCTTAGGTCATAACACAGGTTTTGAAACTGGAATTATTGCCACTAAACTAATCCATAAATTAGCTATTAGTTCATCTTTAAGTTTTGAAAAGGCATTAGATAATAAACCAAATTATCCATTTCCTAATTATCTAGGAAATAACGCAACCAACTATACTTTGTCGTTTGGGAAATTAATGTATCCTAAAAAATACACCAGCTTCAAACAGACAAATATAAATTTGATGGTTGAATTCTTGGGTCAAACTATTAATGCAAATGGTAAATCTTTTTTAGATGTCGTACCATCAATTCAATTCATTTTCAACAGCCAAGCTCGCCTTGATTTTGCTTACCGACAAGAGTTGATCAGTTCTATGGTTCGCTCAGCTCCGAATGGTTTTTATTTGAACGTGTACTATACTTTTTTTAATCTAAAAAAATAATTTATGAAATTTATCATTTTTATTTTCTGTATTATTTCATCCGCACAAGTTTTTTCGCAACACGAAAATCATAACACAAAAACAGATGCTAGTTCTAAACCTAAAAGTCCAAGAATTGCGGTTATGGAAATGGTAGGTAATAATCACGTGCATATTGATTATAGTTCACCAAGTGTAAGAGGAAGAAATATTTGGAATGGTTTAGTAGCTTACGGTCAAGTTTGGGCAACAGGTGCACACAAAGCTACTTGGATAGAAATTTCGCAGGATGTAATAATTAACTCGCAATTAGTTCCTAAAGGTAAGTATGGGTTTTTTACCATTCCTGATAAAAAAGAATGGACAATTATACTGAACAAGGATTGGGATATGCATCTAGCCGATAACTACAAATCAGAAAATGATGTGATTAGGCTCAAAGTAAATCCAAATAAAAATAAAGATATTACAGAGTCTCTGACCTATAAAGTAAAATCTTTAAATAATAAAAAAGGTCAAGTCAGTATATGTTGGGAATATCTGACGGTTTCATTCCAATTTGAAAATTTTTAAAATAGTTTTTAGAACCTACAAAGTAATGAAACTCTACATCAAAAATATGGTGTGTAGCCGTTGTAAAATGGTTGTAAAGTCCGAGTTAGAAAAACTTGGACTTTCATTACTTTCTGTCGATTTAGGCGAAGTAGAAACCCTTGAAACAGTTTCAGAAACTCAAAAGAACAAAATACAAAAACAATTAAAACCGCTTGGTTTTGAATTAATAGACGATAAAAAAAGCAGAATTATTGACAAGATTAAAACATTGATTATTGATTTAGTACATAATAAGAATAATGATATTAACGTCAATCTATCTGAATACTTGTCAAGCCATATCTTTCAAGATTACAGCACTTTAAGCAATCTGTTTACAGAAGTAGAAAACACGAGTATCGAAAAATATTTCATAAATCAAAAAATCGAGAAAGTGAAAGAACTACTAATGTATAACGAAATGACTTTAAGTGAAATTGCTTGTCACCTCAATTACAGTAGCGTTTCCTATTTAAGTAACCAGTTCAAGAAAGTAACAGGCTTTTCACCTACCTACTTTAAGCAATTGAAAATTAATAAGCGAAAACAAATTGAAGATTTATAAATGTTACAAATCAAATCCAAAATTTAGCAACAATAAAAAAGTACAAGTGCCGAGATTTGCAACAGTATAAACAAACAATTAAAATGTAAAAAAAATGGTACACCAATATCAAGTAACAGGAATGACTTGCAGTAGTTGCGAAGCCAAAGTAAAATCGGCTTTGCTAACTATCGAAAATGTTACTAATGTTACTGTTTCAAAAGATTTAGAAAACGCAACTATCACAATGGATAAACATATTGCATTATCCGACTTGCAAAAAGTTTTAGACAACAAATACCAAATAACGGCAATCAATCATAACGAAGTTGCAGAACAAACAAAATCGTGGTTTGAAACCTACAAACCCATTTTACTAATTTTTTTCTACATTTTATTAGTAATAACATTGCTTCAAATACAAAATACAAAATTTGATTTTATGCAAGCAATGAGGCATTTTATGTCAGGTTTCTTTCTTGTTTTCTCTTTTTTTAAATTACTAAACCTTAAAGGTTTTGCCGAAAGTTATGTGATGTATGATGTTTTAGCAAAACAAATTCCAGTTTGGGCGTATCTGTATGTGTTCATCGAATTAGGTTTGGGAATTGCTTTTCTAGTCAATTTCAATCCAATCCTTACAAATTCAATTACAGTAATTGTAATGAGTATTAGTATCATTGGAGTTTTGCAATCGGTTTTAAACAAAAAGAAAATTCAATGTGCGTGTCTGGGTGCGGTTTTCAATTTACCAATGAGTACTGTAACCATTATAGAAGACGCTTTGATGATTGCTATGAGTGGAATTATGTTATTTATAATGATATAAGAAATACCTAAATGAAAAATAAAAAAATAAAAAACACATCAATAGTACCTATAGCAATATTGATATTGTTTCTATCTCAATCTATTTTCGCTCAAAAAATTGTGCGTTACGATTTATACATTCGCGATACAATCGTAACTTTTGGCAACAAACCAAAACGTGCCATTGCAGTAAATGGACAAATCCCGATGCCAACATTAACATTTACAGAAGGCAATATTGCCGAAATTTATGTACACAACGAGTTAAAAGAAAGTACCTCATTGCATTGGCACGGATTGATGTTGCCAAATAAAGAAGATGGCGTTCCTAATTTGACCCAAATGCCAATAGCACCCAATACTACACACAAATATACTTTCCCAATTATACAAAACGGCACACATTGGTATCACAGCCATTCAGGTCTGCAAGAACAAATCGGAATGTACGGAAACTTTGTTATGCTCAAAAAAGAAACCGACCCAACTTTTAGAAAAGCAATAGACGATTTACCAACAGTTCCCATCATTCTTAGCGAATGGACAGATGTAAATCCTAATAATGTTCATAGAATGTTGCACAACGCAACCGATTGGTTCGCCATTCAAAAAGGCACAACTCAAAGTTATGCCGAAGCAATCCAACAAGGACATTTCAAAACCAAAGTTGCTAACGAATGGAAACGAATGAATGCAATGGACGTGAGCGATGTATATTACAATAAATTCTTAATCAACGGAAAAAACGAAAGCCAATTGTCGCAATTCAAAGGTGGCGAAAAAGTACGTTTAAGAATTTCAAACGGCGGAGCATCAACCTACTTTTGGCTAACGTATGCAGGCGGAAAAATTACCGTTATTGCCAATGATGGTAACGATGTCGAGCCCGTCGAAGTCGATAGACTAATCGTTGCCGTTTCAGAAACCTATGATATTATTGTAACCATTCCAGCCGACAAAACCGCTTACGAACTTTTAGTAACTTCCGAAGACCGAACGAAATCGGCATCATTATATATAGGAGATGGCATCAAACAACTTACTTCAGCCGTACCAAAATTAAAATATTTTGAAGGTATGAAAATGATGAACGATATGATGAAAACGAATGGCGACCTTGATGATATGGGAATGAGTATGTCCTACAATCAAATGGATATGAACGTAGTAATGTATCCAGAAATTACAGGCGAAGCAAAAAGCAAAAGCGACAAAATGGGTAGTATGAAAATGACCGAAGACGATTATAATAGTAATAAACTTTCGGAAATTGTAACGCTAAATTATGCAATGTTAAAATCGCCAACCAAAACAACACTTCCAAAAGACGCACCAATAAAGGAACTAAAATTTGAACTAACAGGAAATATGAACCGTTACGTTTGGAGTTTAGACAATAAAGTAGTTTCCGAAACGGACAAAATTCTAATCAAAAAAGGCGAAAATGTACGCATCATAATCTACAACGGCTCAATGATGCGACACCCAATGCACTTGCACGGACACGATTTTAGAATTATAAACGGGCAAGGCGATTACGCACCACTTAAAAATATTATCGACATTATGCCAATGGAGACTGATGTTTTAGAATTTAATGCTAATGTTGAGGGTGATTGGTTTTTTCATTGTCATATCCTTTACCATATGATGGCAGGAATGGGTAGAGTTTTTACCTATGAAAATCAAGCACCAAACCCATTAATTCCAAATCCAAAATTAGCACAACGAAAATTATTTGCCGAAGACCGAAAATTTCATTTTATGGGAGAAAATGATTTTGCAACAAACGGAAACGACGGAATGGCAATGTTTAGCAACACACGTTGGAGCATCGGTACAGAATGGCGATTGGGTTATAATGATATGCACGGTTACGAAACAGAAACTCATATTGGAAGATACATTGGTAAAATGCAATGGATAATGCCATTTGTAGGTTTCGATTGGAGATACAGAAAAATGGAAAATGGTGAGACAGAAAAAAACCTTTTTGGACAAGAAAGCACCAAAGACGAACGATCTGTTTTTAGTGTAGGATTAGAATATACATTGCCAATGCTCATAAAAGCACAAGCCGAAGTTTTTACAGATGGCAATTTTAGATTACAATTTGAACGAATGGATATTCCTGTTTCTAAAAGAATAAGAATGGATTTAATGTGGAATACTGATAAAGAATATTTGGCAGGTTTACGATACATTATCAAAAGAAATTTTAGTGTCAGAACACATTATGATAGTGATATGGGGTTAGGTTTTGGAATGAATTTTAATTATTAGAAATATAAAAGTCTTTGTGGAGAGTTTATAACTAACCATTTCTAATAAATCGATATAATATTAATCGTTAATCTTACTCCAATTTTTGTTGGAAGAGAGTAAAACCTTGCTTAAATCTTGCGTATAGAAAAAAGGGTTCCAAGAAACGAATAAAAGAATAAAAAACAATTAGTGCCAAATCACTGCCAAGAAATAAGTTTGAATTATTATATTTGTAATGTTACTTGAAAACAAAAAAGCCTTTACAGTACTGTAAAAGCTTTGATTTAAATAGTGGAGAAGATGGGGCTCGAACCCACGACCTCTTGACTGCCAGTCAAGCACTCTAGCCAACTGAGCTACATCCCCAATGCAGGCAGCAAATATAGTTTAATTTGGATTTAATTTCCTAATTGCTCAAAAAAACCACGCCATTCTTTTCAAAAAAAGAACAAACTAACAGAATAGTTTTAACTTTACAGTAAAATTTCTGCTATGGCATTACACAATTCAACTGGATCCATCTCTGTTTCTATCGAGGCTTCTATCGCTACGATTGAATTTGGTCATCCTGCCAGTAATTCGTTTCCTTCTTCATTATTACACGAATTGACCCAAACTATCGAAACCGTAGGACATCAACCGGAAGTGGTGGTGGTGGTATTGAAAAGTCAAGGTGCAGCTGCTTTTTGTGCCGGAGCCTCTTTTGAAGAATTGCAAGCTATTACTAATGAAATCGAGGGGAAAGCCTTCTTTTCAGGCTTTGCTCATTTGATTAATGCCATGCGAAAATGCCCTAAAATTATTGTGGGTCGAGTTCAAGGAAAAACAGTTGGTGGAGGTGTCGGAATTGCTGCTGCATGCGATTATGTATTGGCAACTCAAGAAGCCAATATTAAATTATCTGAATTAGCCATAGGCATCGGCCCTTTTGTAATAGAACCTGCCGTGTCCAGAAAAATAGGAAAAACAGCGTTGGCTGAATTGTCTTTAGTAGCTGGCGAATGGAAATCAGCGGCTTGGGCCAAAGAAAAAGGCTTGTATGCCAATACCTTTGAAACCATTGATAAATTAGATGAAGCCTTGTCAATTTTGACTCGTCAATTGGTATCCTATAACCCCGAAGCGTTAGCAGAGATGAAAAAAGTCCTTTGGGAAGGAACTGAACATTGGGACACATTGTTGATAGAAAGAGCAGCAATCACTGGAAAATTAGTGCTTTCTGAAGCGACTAAAACCGCATTAGCCGCTTTTAAAAAATAAGAGAATAGTATGTTAGTAGCATTACAACAAGCAAATATTGCACAAAAAATAAAACATGCTCCCGATGGAGATTACCAAATAGGAGTTTTGATAGGTTCTTTTATACCGTTTGTAATTTTGGTAGTACTAGCCTATTGGATGTATAGTCATGCCAAAAAAAGAGACCAAGACCTTTAATTATTTCGTAAGTTTGCAGTCAAATACACAATGGAATGAGCAATATTAGAATCACCAAACAATTTAGTTTTGAAACCGGTCACGCTTTATACGGCTATGATGGCAAATGTAAAAACGTACACGGGCACAGTTATAAATTATCTGTAACGGTTATTGGGAAACCTATTGTGGATCGTTCCAACGTAAAATTTGGAATGGTGATTGACTTTACCGATTTGAAAAAAATCGTGAAAGAAGAAATTGTAGATCAGTTTGATCACGCTACTGTTTTTAACGAAACTACTCCTCATATTGAATTGGCAAAAGAATTGAAAACTCGTGGGCACCACGTGATTTTAGTCGATTACCAACCTACAAGTGAAAATATGGTAATTGATTTTGCGCAACGCATCAAAAACAGATTGCCAGAAGGAATTACGCTATTTTCTTTAAAACTGCAAGAAACCGATTCGTCATTTGCCGAATGGTTTGCCAGCGATAATTTGTAATTCGATACCGATGCCATTAGCTAACAATAAAAAAATATATTTTGCTTCCGATCAGCATTTTGGTGCGCCAACACCTGAATTGAGTTTTCCAAGAGAACAACAATTTGTGGCTTGGCTAGACGAAGTGAAACAAGATGCCGAAGCTATTTTTTTATTGGGGGATTTGTTTGATTTTTGGTTTGAATATAAAACGGTTGTTCCCAAAGGGTTTGTTCGAATATTAGGTAAACTAGCCGAAATTCGCGACAGTGGCATCCCCATTTATTTTTTTGTAGGCAACCACGATTTGTGGATGGAAGATTATTTTCAAAAAGAACTCAATATTCCGGTATACCGCGACAATCAAGAATTTATGTTTGGCGACAAAACTTTTTTGATAGGTCACGGCGATGGTAAAGGACCTGGTGACAAAGGGTACAAACGCATGAAAAAAGTGTTTACTAATCCAGTGGCTAAATGGTTTTTCCGTTGGTTACATCCTGATTTGGGAGTGGGTCTTGCCCAATACCTTTCGGTAAAAAATAAATTGATTTCGGGTGCTGAGGATGTCGTATTCCTAGGTGAAGAAAACGAATGGTTGATTCAATATGCCAAACGCAAATTGGAAACCAAACACTACAATTACCTTGTTTTTGGTCACCGTCATTTACCGATGGTTTTTCCTTTAGGGAATAATTCAGACTATGTGAATTTAGGTGATTGGATTACCTATTTTACCTACGGCGTTTTTAATGGAGATTCGTTCGAAATTAAGAAGTACGAATAAGCAAGGAATTTACACTCTAAGTATTTTTTCCATTTTTTTGCCTTTAGCCAATTCATCGACTAACTTATCCAAATACCGTACTTGTTTGGTCAGGGAATTTTCTATTTCTTCAATTTTATAACCACAAATGGTTCCTGTAATTAATTCTGCTTTTGAGTTCAACTGCGCTCTTTTAAAAAAGGTTTCAAAAGTGACTTTTTCGTTTATGAGTTGAAGAAGTGTAGTGTCGTCAAACCCCGTCAGCCAAGTAATTACTTGATGCAATTCTTCTTTGGTTCTACCTTTTCGTTCCACTTTTGCAAGATAAAGAGGATAGACTGATGTAAAAGTCATCTTGGCAATTCGTTCGTTGTGTTCTGGTGTGGTGTTCATAGTTGTTTATATAAATATAAAAGCTAAACAATTTCAAAAAATTCAACATAGACACCTAAAAGAATATGCCAAAACAAGTAATGACCAAGTCGAATAAATAGACAGCTTAAAAAACCATATTTTTTGAAGAAAATAGCTTGTAAAAAGTTCATTAGAAAACCTGTACATAAAGAATATACAATGAGAAGAGTGCCCTCTGAAGGTAATTGCTCTATCGGTTCTCTAATTGCAGTTAATACAGCAGCAATCCAAAAGAAATAATTGGAATAGCTATTTTTTTTTATAATTAAAGAAAGTAATAATATAAGTGAAATAGGAATTAATCTATAAAAAACCTCAATTTCTAAAGCGCCTGAAAAAAATAAAAATAATGAATAAGGGAATGGCTGTAAGTATGGAGGAAGAGATGAATAAGGCTCTGGATGCATTACTATTTTTATTACAAAAATGTCAAGTAAGCCGAAAACCGCACCTATTGCAATTGGAAGATATAGCTTGTGTTTGATTGCAATTTTGTTCTCCCAAAAATTGGGTATTTGCAAACGTTCAAATAAAAATAAAAAAGGAACTCCTAAAAGCAGCAACAGAATATTTGAAGTGTCCCAAATGCGTAATAATTCAAATTCGTTTTTAATGGAATTACCATAGAAAATCCCAATAAGCGCTATTAATAAAAAACTCAAATAAATAAATAAATTTTTAGTTCCATTTTCAGGAATGTCCAAATTAAATTTCATAAATAGTAATTTTTTAAGATTGAGCAATTAGTATTTCCATACTAAAAATTGTTACATTTAAATTACGTTTAAATCAATTTACTCCTCTTTTCGATGTTCTTCCAAGTCTTTTTCTAAATCCAAATTTCTAAAGGTAGGCGAAGAAATTCCTGTAATTAAAACGGTTAAAAGCGTCATGCTTCCGCCAAAAACTACTGCGGTCACAGTTCCCATTAACTTAGCAGTTAATCCGCTTTCAAAAGCCCCCAATTCGTTAGACGAACCTACAAAAATAGAATTTACTGCCGCTACTCTTCCGCGCATATGGTCTGGGGTTTTCAATTGCAAAATCGTTTGACGAATTACCACCGAAATACCATCCACCACACCGCTCATAAATAAGGCGAAAACAGATAGCCAGAAAATAGTAGACAATCCAAAGACAATAATACATAGGCCAAAAACAAAAATAGCTGCCAGTAATTTCATTCCTGCATTTTTATTCATTGGCACATAAGCCGAAACAAACATGGTTAAGAAGGCACCAATAGCGGGTGCAGCACGTAAAATTCCAAAACCTTCCGAACCTACTTTTAAAATATCTTGGGCGAAAATGGGTAACAAAGCCACGGCGCCTCCAAACAATACGGCAATCATATCCAAAGATAGCGCCCCTAAAATGGTTTTATTTTGGAACACAAATTTGACTCCTTCTTTCAAACTTTGCATGACTGGTTCGCCAATTTTTGGATTCAAAATGGGTTTAGATTCAATTTTAGATAAGGCCACTAAAGCGATTACAGCAAAGGCAACTACGGTACACATCGACCAATGAATGCCAATCCAAGTAATTAAAAATCCCGCTATTGCTGGCCCTAAAACAGAAGCAATTTGCCAAACCGAACTACTCCAAGTGGCAGCATTGGAATAGGCCTTTTTCGGAACAATTTGCGACATTAAGGAGAATACCGTTGGTCCCAAAAATGAGCGAACTAATCCACCTAAAAAAACCAAAAAATAGATGCTGTACAAAACGACTTGGGTGGACCAATTGCTAGTAATCAAAGGCCAGGTCAATAAAAACAAGCCAATACTAATCACCGAAAAACCTAAAATACATTTGAGTAGCATTCCTTTTTTCTCGTTTTGATCGACTATATGTCCTGCAAACAACGCCATCGAAACGGCAGGAATTATCTCCATAAGGCCAATAATTCCTAGTGACAAAGCGCTTTTGGTCAAGCTATATACCTGCCATTCAATCACGATAAATTGCATGGACCAAGCAAAAACCATGGCAAATCGCAAGATTAAAAATACATTGAATTCTCGGTAGCGCAAGGCTTCGTAAGGGTCATTTTTTGGTTTCATTATTGAATATCTTTTAGACGGAGTTGTAGGCTTATTTGGCCGTTCCATTCATTTTCATCTATACAATAGGCCATTTGAAATGGATTTCTATTGGCTATTACATTCTTCTTATTTGCTAAATTAAATCCTATAGCAGCAAAGCCTTCTGAATGGGGTTGTTTTACAAAAAGGCGAAGGTGCTCTTCATGAGCGCCCATATATTTTGGATAACCGGTATCCATAACATTTTTAGTGGCAAAAACGGGTGTCATATTTTGTGGACCAAAAGGCTCAAACTGTTTTAAAATCCGCACGAGTTTTGGTGTGATTTCTGAAAACTCAATTTCGGCATCGATCTCCATTTCGGGAGAGCGTAATTCAGGATTCATAGTTTCTCGAACTACTTTTTCAAAGGCATTTTTGAAAGCCTCATAATTTTCTGCTTTCAAGGTCATTCCTGCCGCATACATATGTCCGCCAAATTGTTCCAAATGTTCCGAACAAGATTCCAGCGCATTGTACACATCAAAACCCCGAACTGAACGGGCCGAAGCGGCATAGTAATCGCCACTTTTGGTAAAAACCAAAGTGGGTCTATAGTAGGTTTCAATCAATCGTGAAGCGACAATTCCGATGACGCCTTTGTGCCAATTCTCTTGAAAAACTACTGTCGTAAAACGGTCTTGTTCTTTGTTTTGTTCAATTTGTTGAAGTGCTTCTTGGGTAATTTGTTTGTCTAACCCTTTCCGTTCTGAATTATAATCTTCAATTTCTTTGGCAAATTGTTGGGCTTGTTCCAAATTAAATTCGGTCAACAATTCTACAGCATGATTGCCGTGTTTGATACGTCCGGCTGCATTAATACGAGGTGCAATCACAAAAACCACATCGGTGATGGTAAGGCTTTGTTTTTTAATTTGTTGGATCAAAGCTTGGATTCCAGGTCGGGGCGCTTCGTTAATTACTTGCAAACCATAATGTGCCAATACTCTATTTTCACCTGTTATTGGTACAATATCAGCGGCAATGGCGGTGGCAACTAAATCCAAATACGGAATTAAATCATCCATAGTTTGATTATGATTTTGGCTCAAAGCCTGAATCAATTTGAAACCTACTCCGCAACCACACAATTCGTCGTACGGATACCTACAATCGTCTCTTTTTGGATCGAGAACAGCGACTGCTTCTGGCAAGGAATCGCCTGGTCTATGGTGATCACAAATGATAAAATCAATATGTTTCTCTTTGGCGTAGGCCACATGTTCAATCGATTTGATACCGCAGTCCAAAGCAATAATCAACGAAAAACCATTGTCTTCGGCAAAGTCAATACCTTGGAATGAAATCCCGTAGCCTTCGGCATAACGATCCGGAATATAAGTAGCAATGTTGGGATAAATACTTTTTAAATAAGAGGAGACCAAAGAAACGGCAGTCGTTCCGTCTACATCATAATCGCCAAAAACCAAAATATTTTCTTGGTTGGCTATGGCTTGTTCAATTCGGTTGACAGCCACATCCATATCTTTCATCAAGAACGGATCGTGTAAATGATCGAGTGAGGGGCGAAAGAACGATTTGGCTTGGTCAAAAGTGGCAATGCCACGCTGAATCAATAAAGTGGCGATCAATGGATCTACATTGAGTTCTTGCGCGAGTTGTGCTACTTCTTCTTGGGCGGGTTTTGGTTTGATAGTCCAACGCATATCGATTTGGGATTTTGGGGTTTATTTCAATGCTAAAGCTTCGCCTTCAAATTGAATTCCGTCCCAACTCGATTGCATAAAATTGCGAATGTTTTGGTGGTTGGTTCCTTGAGGATCGCCCAGGACTTCTTCAAAATAATAGGCGCCGAAGCAAGCTAAAGTGGCTGCTTGGGATAGTTCTTGGATTTTGGCGAAAGCAAATAATTTACACGAACCTGAATTTTCACCTGCGCCATTGTGTTGGTTTCCATTCTGAAAAGCTGTTGGGGTAAAGTCGTAATTGCTTTCAATGGTTGCGATGGTTTCGGCAAAAGTGATCGCTTCGGGGGTTTGGTTTAGTTTTTCTAAAAAGTCGTGTAGTGTCATGATTTATTCTTCTTCTGAAAATTTATTTTTCTTGGCTTCTTTTAGTGCGGGTTTGCCTCCCACTACCACCACAATTTCGCCTCTTGGGGCTGTTTTTTCGAAGTGGGTCAAGACTTCTTTAACTGTTCCTCTGACATTTTCTTCGTGGAGTTTAGACAATTCTCGAGAAACTGAAACAGGTCGGTCTTCACCAAAATAAGTCGCAAATTCGGCTAAGGTTTTTACCAATTTGTGTGGTGAAACATACAAAATCATCGTTCGGGTTTCTTCGGCCAAAGCCAAAAAACGCGTTTGTCTTCCTTTTTTGTCAGGCAAAAAACCTTCAAAAACAAACTTATCATTGGGCAAACCACTATTCACTAAAGCAGGAACAAATGCCGTAGCGCCTGGTAAACATTCCACTTCAATCCCTTTTTCAATACAAGCACGGGTCAATAAAAAACCAGGATCTGAAATGGCAGGAGTTCCCGCATCCGAAATCAATGCTATATTTTCTCCCGCTTGCAAACGCGCAATGACATTCTCCACCGTTTTATGCTCGTTGTGCATATGGTGGCTGTGCATGTGCGTGCTGATTTCAAAATGCTTTAATAATTTACCGCTGGTACGTGTGTCTTCAGCAAGAATTAAATCGGCTTCTTTCAGAATGCGAATGGCACGAAAAGTCATGTCTTCGAGGTTGCCAATAGGCGTGGGAACGATGTATAATTTTGACATTCGGCGCTAGAAATTCAATTGATAAAAAGGAACTACAAGAATTTTTTCTCGATAATTTCCATAAAACGTTCTTCGTATTCTTCTTTTCCTTCCCAGTTATTGTAGTCTGGTTTAACCATATCTCTGATGAAATCGCGGGTTTCATAAAAGGTATTAAAAGTGATTAATTGATTCAATACGCGGTTGTAATCTTCCGGGTCATTCCCGAAAAGATGTTTGGTAAAAGCGATACGATCATTCAAATCGATATTGATTCCTTTGGCTAATTTTTCATTTAAGGTCACCGATTTTGATTCTTCTACTTCTTCATGAAGTTCTATTTCGTCTAGGTCGAATGCCACTGTTTCAAGAACGGTCTCCACCTTTTCATCTTTAGGTGTTTCAAATGCAGTACTTTCTACTTTTACAAAAAGGTCATCGCTAAAATCACCGCCAATTAAGTCTTCAAAAGAAATTTGAACGGCTTCTTGTTTTGGTGCTTCTTCGACGATTTGTTCTTCTTCCTCTTCTTCTTTTTCTAATTCAAAAGCAGGAATAAAAGGCGCTTCGATTTCTTCTTCCTCCACCTCATCTTCCAAGGTTTCCAAATCTTCCTCTTCTTCAAAAACCGGCTCTTCCAATTCCGTAATTTCTTCTTGTTCTTCTTCTTCCAAAATCAATTCGGGAGAAGTTTCTATTTCAGGAATTTCAATTTCTTCTATGGTAATAGCAACAGGCTCTTCATTTTCAATTGCTTCGAATGCCGTTTCAATTTTTGTTTCAATTTCAGCTTGTCCTATGGTCGGTTTACTGTCGCCAAAGTGTTCGTCAACAAAACGCAACACCGCCAATTTTTCATATAATTTTTGCGTTTCCAGATACAATTGATTGATATCAGATTTGTTTTTTAATTGTAAAATTCGGTGGGCAATGCTGATTAAATCGGCTTCCAATCTTTTTTTCATTTGATGTAAATTATTCGATGTAGGTGGTTTGGTTTGCGTTTTCCTTTTTTTGTTTTTATTTCGGTAAACTTGGGACAGTCCTTTGGAAATTTTTTTTACATTTGGAAACACGTAAAAGTATAAAATTTTACATTCAATTTATACCCTTACAAAGGAAAAAAACGATTCATTTTTTAAGTTATACAACTGCACCATGTTTCTCGAAAATACAGTAAATCATAAAGAACAATTTGGTTGGATCGAAGTCATTTGCGGCTCCATGTTTTCGGGTAAAACAGAGGAATTGATCCGCCGATTAAAACGCGCTCAATTTGCCAAGCAAAAAGTAGAAATTTTCAAGCCTACTGTAGATAATCGTTACCACGACGAAATGGTGGTCTCACACGATTCCAATGAAATTCGTTCTACTCCGGTTCCGGCGGCTGCGAATATTGCGATTTTGGCTCAAGGTTGTGATGTGGTAGGCATCGATGAAGCTCAGTTTTTTGATGACGAAATTGTACGTGTTTGTAATGATTTGGCAAACCGTGGCGTCCGAGTAATTGTGGCAGGATTGGATATGGATTTTAAAGGAAATCCTTTTGGCCCCATGCCTGCTTTGATGGCGACCGCTGAGTATGTGACCAAAGTGCATGCAGTTTGTACACGAACAGGAAATTTAGCCAATTATAGCTTTAGAAAAACCGATAATGATAAATTAGTGATGTTGGGCGAAACAGAGGAATACGAACCCTTAAGTCGCGCGGCTTATTTTGACGCTATGAAAAAAAATGAAGAATAGTCAACGTTCTTCATTCAAAATATAAAAAAGGGAAAACCATTGGTTTTCCCTTTTTTATTACATTTTTTTTCGCATCCTCGCCACAGGAATATCCAGTTGTTCGCGGTATTTGGCAATCGTTCGTCGAGCAATCGGATAGCCTTTTTCTTTTAGAATGTCTGCCAGTTGATCGTCGGGTAAGGGTTTGTGTTTGTCTTCTTCTTCAATGACGTTTTGTAAAATCTTTTTGATTTCTAGAGTTGAAACATCTTCGCCTTGATCATTTTTCATGGCTTCAGAGAAAAACTCTTTGATGAGTTTCGTGCCATAAGGTGTTTCCACATATTTGCTATTGGCTACCCGAGAAATAGTCGAAATATCTAAGCCTACAATATCCGCGATGTCTTTCAAAATCATCGGTCGTAATTTAGTTTCGTCGCCTTCTAAAAAGAAGTCTTCTTGGTAATGCATAATCGCATTCATGGTTACAAAAAGTGTTTCTTGGCGTTGGCGAATCGCATCAATGAACCATTTGGCCGAATCTAATTTCTGCTTAATAAACTGCACCGCTTCTTTTTGCTGAGTCGATTTGTCTTTCGACACTTTGTAGGTTTGCAGCATTTCCTGGTAATCTCTAGAGACATGAAGCGACGGGGCGTTGCGGCCATTCAAACTCAATTCGAGTTTGCCTTCCACAATTCGGATGGCAAAATCAGGGACAATGTTTTCGGTTACTTTGTTGTTGCCGGTAAAAGAGCCTCCTGGTTTTGGATTTAGTTTTTCAATTTCGTGAATCGCTTTTTTCAGTTGGTCGTTAGAGACATTGTATTTCTGAATGAGCTTGTCGTAATGTTTTTTAGTAAAGGCATCAAATTGATTTTCAATAATATTGGTAGCCAATTCTATGTATTCGGTCGGAGTTTTGTGTTTAAGTTGCAACAACAAACATTCTTGCAAATCGCGCGCGCCTACACCAGACGGTTCTAATTCGTGAATCACATGCATCAGTCGTTCGACTGTTTTTTCATCCGTGTAAACCGCTTGTGTAAAAGCCAAATCATCTACAATATCAGAGATGCTTCTGCGAATGTATCCCATATCGTCAATACTTCCCACTAGGAATTCCGCAATTTCTCGGTCCTCCTCGTTTAAAATAAAGGTATTGAGTTGGTTGATTAAATCTTGATGAAAACTAATCGGTGCTGCAAAAGGCGCATCGTGGTCTTCATCGTCATCGCTATAATTGTTGACTTGTGTTTTGTAATCCGGAGTATCGTCGTTGCTTAAATAGTCGTCGATATTAATTTCTTCGGCGTCGACACGTTCTGATTCGGCCTCATCATAATCGTCATAATCTTCCGTTTCAAACTCGTCTTTTACGTATTCCTCTTCTTCTTTACCGGCTTCGAGCGCTGGGTTTTCGTTCATTTCTTCCAATAAACGTTGCTCAAATGCTTGCGTAGGCAACTGAATTAACTTCATCAACTGAATTTGTTGCGGAGATAATTTCTGGGTTAATTTGAGATTTAGGAATTGCTTTAGCATTTTTTTTAGTGTAAAAGCGTATAGGTTTAAAAGTTTAAAAGCCTAGATAAATTTAACTTATAAACTTTTAAACTTCGACCTTTATTTAGAATTCTGCATTCATAGGTGTTCTTGGGAAAGGAATCACGTCACGAATGTTAGTCATACCGGTTACAAACAACACCAAACGTTCAAATCCAAGTCCGAAACCAGAGTGCACTGCAGATCCGAATCGGCGCGTATCTAGGTACCACCATAATTCTTCTTCGTCAATGCCCAAGGCTTTCATTTTTTCGACTAAGACATCGTAACGTTCCTCACGTTGCGAACCTCCTACAATTTCTCCAATACCTGGGAAAAGGATGTCCATAGCGCGAACCGTTTTACCATCTTCGTTCAAACGCATATAGAATGCTTTAATATTGGCTGGATAATCAAATAAAATTACAGGACATTTAAAGTGTTTTTCCACTAAATAACGCTCGTGTTCCGATTGTAAATCGGCACCCCATTCGTCAATGATATAACTGAATTTTTTCTTTTTATTCGGAGTAGATTCTCTTAAAATTTCAATAGCCTCTGTATACGATACACGTTTGAAATTGTTTTCCAATACAAAGTTAAGTTTGTCTAACAACGCCATTTCGCTACGTTCCGCCTGTGGTTTTTGTTTTTCTTCGTCTAACAAACGACTTTCTAAGAATTTCAAATCGTCTGGACATTTGTCCATAGTGTATTTAATTACGTACTGAATAAAATCCTCAGCCAAGTCCATATTGTCATCCAAATCATTGAACGCTACTTCAGGTTCAATCATCCAGAATTCTGCCAAGTGACGAGAAGTATTCGAGTTTTCAGCTCTAAAAGTAGGGCCGAAAGTATAAATTTGACCCAAAGCCATCGCAAAAGTTTCGCCTTCTAATTGTCCTGAAACCGTTAAGTTGGTTTCTTTTCCAAAAAAGTCTTTTTTGTAATCTACTTTTCCGTCTTCGGTTCTCGGCGTATTGTCAAAAGGCAAAGCGGTTACTTTGAACATTTCGCCAGCTCCTTCTGCATCTGATCCGGTGATGATTGGCGTATTCACATACACAAAACCTTTTTCTTGAAAATAAGTATGTACCGCATGTGCCAATACCGAACGCACACGCATAATCGCGCCAAAAGCATTAGTTCTCACTCTTAAATGCGCATTTTCACGCAAGAATTCCAAAGAGTGTTTCTTAGGTTGCATTGGGAATTTCTCTGCGTCTGAATCGCCTAGGATTTCCAATTTGGCCACTTGAATTTCGTATTTCTGTCCCGCACCTTTGCTTTCTACTAAACTACCTGTAACCGAAACCGAGGCTCCTGTTGTGATGCGTTTCAAAGTATCTTCAGGCGTGTTTTCAAAATCCACTACACACTGAATATTGTTAATTGTCGAACCATCGTTCAACGCAATAAATTGATTGTTTCTAAAAGTTCTTACCCATCCTTTTGCATTTACTTCTTGAAGTGTTGTGGTACTGTTTAGTAAGTCTTTAACTTTAGTGTGTTTCATTTGTATGGTATTGGTATTAAAAATCAGCTTTTCTGAGCTGCAAATATAATTGTTTTTGTTTTTTTAGAGAAGCTATTTCCCGCTATCCGCTCTATCTTTTACTTTTTCAAAAAAAAAGTAAAAGGATGTCGCTGCTATCGGGGCTAGAGCTGTTCTTTTTCGAGATTGTCTATCTCTTCGTCTGAATGTTCAATAATGTCAATCTTCGGCTCGATGAATTCCTGTTCGTTAGCCAATGTTTTGTTCAACGTCAATACTAATGCCGGTAACAACATTAAATTGGACAACATCCCAAATAATAAAGTTAGGGAAATAAGTCCTCCCAAAGCAATCGTTCCACCAAAACTTGACAGCATAAATACCGAAAATCCAAAGAACAACACAATCGAAGTATAAAACATACTCAATCCCGATTCGTTAAAAGTAGCATACACCGACTTGCGAATTTTCCAATTGTTTTTCCTTAATTCCTCTCGGTATTGAGCCAAAAAGCGCAGTGTATCATCGACCGAAAGTCCAAATGCAATTCCGAAAACTAAAATAGTAGAAGGTTTTAACGGAATATCCAAAAAGCCCATAATTCCAGCCGTTAACAACAAGGGCAACAAATTAGGAATGATAGAAACTAAAACCATTTTGAACGATCGGAACATAAAGGCAACTAATAATGCCGTTAAGAAAAAGGCAAAAATCAAAGACGAAAGTAAGTTGTCTAAAAGGTAGCCCGTTCCTTTTTGGAACACCAAGGCTTTTCCAGTAATCGTTACATGATAGCGATCGGGTGGAAATAATTTGTCGGCTTCTTTTCTAATCTCCGCCTCGATTTCAGGAATTTTACCTCCGTTTTCATCACGCATAAAAGTAGTGATACGAGCATATTGTCCTGTGGAGTCCACATAACTCTTCATCAAATTGTCTTTGTTGTTTTTGGTTGCATTTTTGGCATACGATAAAATAAAAGACTGCTCTTGTGAAGTAGGCAATTCGTAATATTCTGGGTTGCCGTTGTAATAGGCTTGTTTTGAATATTTAACTAAATTGACAATGGACATCGTTTTGGACAATTCTGGAATTTCCTCAATGGTTTGTTCCAATTCTTCCATTCGCTTGAGCGTAGATAATTTCATTACCCCTTTTTTGCGTTTGGTGTCGATCATGATTTCGAGAGGCATCACGCCGTCAAATTCTTTTTCAAAAAAGACAATGTCTTCAAAAAACGGTTCTTTTTTAGGCATGTCTTCAATCAAACTGCCTGAGATCCGCATTTGGAATACCCCGATAATTCCGAAAACAAGCAACACAATAGCGGCTACATAAATCGAAAATCGATTGTATTTCACATTGCGTAAAATCCAGTCCATAAAGCGTTTTACTGAACCCCGATCCAAATGTCTGGTATGTCGGTCAATAGGCGCAGGGATGTAACTATGAAAAATAGGAATCACAATAATGCACAAAAAGAACAGCCCGATAATGTTGATAGAAGTGACCACTCCAAATTCCAATAAAAGTTGGTTGTTTGAAGCAACAAAAGTGGCAAAACCGATAGCAGTAGTAACATTGGTCATTAAAGTCGCCATACCAATTTTGGTGGTAACGCGTTGCAAGGCTTTGGCTTTATTACCGTGTACTTTGTATTCTTGATGGTATTTATTGGTCAAGAAAATGCAATTCGGAATTCCGATTACAATGATTAATGAAGGAACTAATGCAGTCAAAACCGTAATTTCATAGTTGAATAGTCCCAAGAAACCAAATGACCACATTACGCCAATAATTACAATAATCATCGAGATTAAAGTGGCTCTAAAACTTCTAAAAAAGAAAAAGAAAAGCAATGAGGTAACTAGTAAAGAGGCACCAATGAATAGTCCAATTTCTTTGACAATGGTTTGCGCATTCAGCGTCCGTATGTAAGGCATGCCCGAAACGCGTAAATCAATATTGGTTTCTTTTTCAAAAGCTTCTACTGCCGGAACTAAGCGTTCTAGAACAAAATCTTTTCGCGCAGGCGTATTGACAATTTTTTTATCCAAATAAATCGCCGAGCGAATACTGCCTGATTTTTTATTAAATAACAGTCCTTCGTAAAATGGCAAATCGGCAAAAAGTGTTTTTTTAAGTTGGGCGAGATAGGATTGGTTTACCGTTTTCTTAGGATCTACAAAAGGAATTAACTCAAATTTTTCAAGCGAATCATTGCGCTGTAATTGTTGCAAATCGTTAATCGAAATGGCTAGATCAACGGCTTGGTCTTTTTTTAGTTGATTCATTAATTTGGTCCAAGAGGCAAACGCTTTAGGCGTAAAAATCGCATCGTCTTTGATACCAATAATGATAAGGTTTCCTTCTTCGCCAAATTTATTTAGGAACGCATTGTATTCTACATTGACCACATTGTCATCGGGTAACATATTGGCTTCGGTATGGCTAAAATGAATATTTTTCCATTGGGTTGCCAACAATCCAGTAATGATTACCACGATGGATAACATTAAAATCCTATTTCTAAGGACGATTCGGGCAAACAATTCCCAAAAACCTAAACTAAACCACTTGATCATTAATTTGTTTTTTAAGCTCTGCAAAGGTAGGGAAAGTGGGTTAATTTTATTCTTTTTGGAGTTGTATTTTATGTAAGATTAAATTTAGGTTACTATTTGTATTCCTATTATAATTGCTATATTTGATTTTTACATCTTTGTGAAAGATAAAGTACGCTTAGGAGGTATGAAAAATTATAAAAATGCAGCATTTTACATCGCAGTAACTGGAGGTTTTAGTGCGCTTATTTATTGGATTATTAAGGAGGGAAAGTTTCTTGAACTAAACAAAGCAATAGTTTCAACTGCTAGCGAAAATGGTTCTTGGAATGATTTCTTGGCTTCTATGTTGCACAATCTACAAGATCCATTAGCCATACTTTTAGCCCAAATAGTAACTATCATTATTGTAGCTCGCTTTTTTGGTTGGGTGTTTAAAAAAATTGGTCAACCTACAGTTATTGGCGAAATTATTGCTGGAATTGTATTAGGCCCCTCTTTATTAGGAATGTATTTTCCAGAATTTTCAGCCACTTTATTTCCAGTAGAATCTTTAGGAAATTTAAAATTTTTAAGTCAGATCGGTTTGATCCTTTTCATGTTTGTAATTGGGATGGAATTGGACTTGAAAGTATTAAAAAATAAAGCCAATGAGGCCGTTGTTATCAGCCACGCCAGTATTGTAATTCCGTTTGCATTAGGAATAGGATTATCTTATTTTGTGTATAATCGATTTGCACCTGAAGGGGTTAAATTTTTGTCTTTTGCCTTATTTATGGGAATTGCAATGAGTATTACCGCTTTTCCAGTATTGGCTCGAATAGTTCAAGAACGTGGACTCCATAAAACAAAATTAGGCGCGATTGCTATAACTTGCGCCGCCGCCGATGATATCACCGCTTGGTGTTTGTTAGCCGTTGTAATTGCGATTGTAAAAGCAGGAACTTTTGTAAGTTCTCTTTATATTATTGGTTTAGCAGTAGTTTACGTTTTGGTTATGTTGTTCATCGTAAAGCCTTTTTTGAAACGTATCGGTGAATTGTACGGATCTAAAGACACCTTAGTAAAACCGGTTGTGGCTATCTTTTTTCTCACCTTGATAATTTCATCCTATGCGACCGAAGTAATTGGGATTCATGCCTTATTTGGCGCATTTATGACAGGCGCAATCATGCCGGATGTAACTAAATTCAGAACTATTTTTATAGAAAAAGTTGAAGATGTTTCTTTGATTTTATTATTGCCTTTGTTTTTTGTTTTTACAGGGTTAAAAACCGAAATCGGGTTGATTAACGATCCGTATTTATGGAAAGTTACAGGCTTTATTATCTTGGTGGCTGTAGTTGGAAAGTTTTTCGGAAGTGCCTTAGCTGCGAAATTTGTGGGTCAATCCTGGAGAGATAGTTTCACTATTGGTGCTTTGATGAATACCAGAGGGTTGATGGAATTGATTGTATTGAACATTGGTTTAGAATTGAAAGTGCTAACGCCTGAAGTATTTACCATGATGGTGATTATGGCTTTGGTTACCACTTTTATGACGGGACCCGCCCTTGACTTCATCAATTTTATTTTTAAAGATAAAGAGGCCGAAGTGCCCGAAATAATTGTCAATAGCAATAAGTATAAGGTGTTGATTTCATTTGGTAATGATGAAAAAGGGAAATCATTATTGCGTTTAGCCAACAGTTTAACTAAGAAACAAAAAAAGGCGGCATCAGTTACCGCCATGCATTTGTATTTAAGTGATGAAATGCACACCTTTAATACAGAAGAAATTGAAAAAGAGAGTTTTGTTAGCTTACTAGAAGAGTCCAAAACACTAAATCAAGAAATAGACACGTTGTTTAAAGCGACGATGGACATCGAAACTGAGATTGCTGATGTGGCAAATCAAGGAGATTATGACTTATTGTTGGTTGGTTTAGGGAAATCGATTTTTGAAGGAACACTTTTAGGAAAAGTAATTGGATTTACTACTCGAATTATTAATCCGGATCGTTTAATTGATAAGTTTACTGGTAAAGAAGGACTTTTTGAAAATTCTCCTTTCGATGAAAGAACGCGACAAATTATATCGAAAACAAAAATGCCATTGGGTATTTTAATTGATAAAGACTTGCAAAATGTAAATCGAGTTTTTATTCCTATTTTCACCTCTGAGGATTCTTTCTTATTTGATTATGCTCAAAAATTAATCTTCAATAACAATTCTAAAATTGAAATATTTGATGTGAACGGTGATATTCCAACTAATTTTGTAGTACAAAGTGCGATGGAATCATTGGAAAATAAATATCCTAATAACATTCATTTGATGGAAGAAGACACCATGAAGAAAGAGTTCTTGGCCTCGCAAGATATTATGGTCATTAGCCTTGAAAGTTGGAAATCGTTAGTGGATTCACAAAGTGATTGGTTAAGCGGAGTTCCTTCAGTATTGATTTTAAAACCCTAAGTCTAAAATGTAGCTCAATTTGATAGCTATATTATCTTCCAATTTCAGTAACCCATTTGGGCCGTATCGATAAAAACCAACGAGCCCTAGTCCTTTATAGATTTGGTTTAATTCAACCCCTGATTCAAAGTATCCTTGATTCAGTGTTTTGAAATCTATACCAATATGGCGCTCGGCATGATGTAAATTTCCCCACGCCATTCGAGTTACAAAAACAAAAGACGGTTTTACTTTTTTGAAAAGTGTGATGCGTTGAAAGCCGTGTTTTATTTGAAAATATAAGTATTCGCTCGAGAAAAATTCGTTGTAAAACATGGTTTCAAAACTGTTTTTACCCGCAATTGTAATACGTTGCATAATCGTTTCTTTGGTAATATTATTTGGAGAAATACTATACAAATGGGTTAGCGGTAAATCGCCAAAAGCATAGCCGCCTTGAACCAGTATACTTGTTTTTTGGCCGTTGAGTTGTTTTTTTTCATATTCGGTTTTCAGGTCAATTTTACCAAATGAGAAATCGTTTAACTCGCCGTTTGTGATGGATTTTGTCAACTGAAAAGTGAAGTTAGGGAATCGTTTTTCTACTTCAACTCTTCCCGTTGGGGTTTGCATATAGTCACTAAACGGACTCCATTTTAAAGAAACCATTGCGGTTGTCATATTGTAATTGGTGTACGATTTACCATTTACTAGGTAACTGTAGCCAAATTTAGGTTCCACTTTTGCTGTAGCAACTTCCCAGACACTTTCTGTTTTTGGGATCAATTTGGTTTCAAAATAGGCTCTCCAATTTTTGTAATTGTAGAAAGTGCTAATATTAAAAGGTCTGGGGTCATAAATTTTAAATCCGCGTTTTTCAATTGCATACACTGTACTTGCAATTTCCCGCACATCATCAGTGTAGGCTATTCCAATCCATGAATTAGTAGATTCACTTAATCGTGTTCCAATTCCTAAATTGTATTTAAAGGCGCCGTCTTTGGTTCCATAGGCAGTATACGTTTCCATACGAATGGTCTTGGAAAAGAGATCATTTGTTGTTCCGCCAAGGCCAATTCTAAACCCTTCATAGTTGTTAAAACTAAAAAATTTGCGAAGATCTAAATCAATTGGACCAGCAGGAATAAAGCCATTTATTAGTCGGCGACCAATTGTTAATTTACGCTCGAAATTATTTTTAATGGAGATGCTGTCCAATACAGTATAAGTTCGTTTACTTCGAATGTCTAAACTGTCTTTTCGATAGGTATTCCAAAATTCGTCATTTCTATCAGTAGCTTCTTTGCTTATTTCTAAAGCAATTGCCCCTTTTTTTAATTCGACAGGTTGATTCAATTGAATTTCGAAATTAGCACTTTTTGAAAACAAATAAATAAAACCGGAAGCTCCTTTTTTTCTGGGTTTAAAGTCTTTTTCGGTGTCGCCTTCAAATTGTACTGTGCCACCTAAAAGTTGTAGCTTATCGTCGTTATTGCCTTTTACTATTTTAAACGATTTTTTAGAAGGAAACCAGATATTTTCTTGAGGTAGAAAATTAAAGTCATGCGTGCCACTAATATCCAAAACGCCTTTGATGCGCATAATTGCTTTCGCAATACCAAATGTGTTTTGATCAATATAAAGCACGCCTTCAAGTCCCTTTACTTTGTTTTTTTTCTTGTTTTTAAAATGAATTAGGTATACATATCTACCTTCAATTTCAGTTGAATCGAGTAATTGGTATTTGTATTCCTTTAAGGCATCTTTAGCAATAGGGCTGTTGTATTTGGTTTCAAATAACTCGTAATTCGAATCATAAATGGAAAAGGATTGAAGTTTAAACCCAAGAATTTCATAAATCGGTTGCTTTAACCCGGCCATTTTGGAGCCCAAAATAGTTTCTTTTAAGTGGTTGTTTTTATATTGGTACAAGGACACTTTTTCAGTTTGAAACAAATGTTGATTCTGAATCATTTTTTTGAATTTGTAATTCGAAGAATCTATTTTGATACTTTTTTTAGGGGTGATCAAAGTGTCAATTTTAGCACTGATAGAGTCAGGATTGGCTGTAATTACAAGCGAATTGTAGCATTTAAATTCAAAAGCAGAGATCCTTTTTTGTGGATCATTTTGTTCTTTTAAAGCAATCGCTTTTCTAATAATGGCTACTGCAGGATTTTCTCGGGGAATGAGAACTTCTTGTAAATTGTTGGTGTTTTGTTGCAAGGCAATCAAATAAAATGATTTGCCATTTTCAACTGTAGTTATTTTTTTGTCGTAACCAATATAAGAAATGGTAAATTCACGAATAGGAGCTAATGTGTTAATGGTAAATTTGCCATCAACATCTGAGAGTGTGTATACTCCCCCCGCGCTAGAAATAGTAGCAAAAGGTAAAGGCAAAGTAGTATTGGCGTCTTTTACAATGCCGCTCAGTTGAAACTGCGCTTGAAGGGAAAGCGAGAACAATAAAAGAATACCAAACAAATACTTCATATAAACCAATTTTGCCATACAAAAGTACAGATAAAAAAAATCCGCCATACAACTATGGCGGATTTTAATTTTATATATAGGCTAACCTTACACTTTCATAATTTCTACTTCTTTCTCTGCAAGAAGTTCGTCGATTTTTTTGATGTAAGCATTAGTTAAGTTCTGAACCTCGTCTTCAGCGCTTTTACAAACGTCTTCCGAAGTTCCGTCTTTTTCTAATTTTTTGATATCGGTATTGGCATCTTTACGTGCATTTCTAACTCCAATCTTAGCATCTTCTGCTTCCGCTTTGGCTTGTTTTGCTAATTCACGTCGTCTTTCTTCTGTTAAAGGCGGTACACTAATGATAATTACATCTCCATTATTCATTGGGTTGAAGCCTAAATTAGCAATCATGATTGCTTTTTCAATTGCTTGCAACATGTTTTTTTCAAAAGGCTGTAATGTAATCGTTCTTGCGTCAGGAATACTGATTTTAGATACTTGCGATAGCGGTGTAGCCGAACCATAATAGTCTACAAACACACTTCCTAACATGGCTGGAGAAGCTTTTCCAGCACGAATATTTACAAAAGCTTTTCCTAAATGCTCAATAGAACCTTCCATAGATTCTTTGGTACTATCTAATATAAATTCAATTTCTTCAGTCATTTTTCAGATTATTTATTTTTCAGATTTTCAGATTCTTTTGGTCTAAATATCTAAGAAGTTGATTCTGTTTTTTATTAAATGTTAACTACAGTTCCTATATTTTCGCCTTCGCAAATTTTAATTAGGTTACCTTCTTTGTTCATGTCAAAAACTACAATTGGTAATTCATTTTCCTGACTTAAAGTAAAGGCTGTGGTATCCATTACATTCAATCCTTTGCTCAACACATCTTCAAAAGAGATGTAATCAAATTTAACGGCACTGGCATTTTTCTCAGGGTCGCAATCATAGACTCCATCCACACGAGTTCCTTTTAAAATCACATCAGCATTAACTTCAATTCCACGTAAAACAGCTGCAGTATCAGTAGTAAAATAAGGATTTCCAGTTCCTGCTCCAAAGATTACAATTCTTCCTTTTTCTAAGTGACGAACGGCTCTTCTTTTGATATACGGCTCTGCAATAGATTCCATTTTTAAAGCAGTTTGCAAACGCGTTTTCATTCCTTTGTCTTCCAAAGCGCCTTGCAAAGCCATTCCATTAATTACGGTTGCTAACATCCCCATATAATCGCCTTGTACGCGATCCATTCCTGAACTTACACCAGCAACTCCTCTAAAGATGTTACCACCCCCAATTACAATGGCAATTTCAACCCCTTTGTCATGAATTTGTTTGATTTCATCAGCATATTCTGCTAATCTTTTCGGGTCAATTCCGTAGTTTAAATCGCCCATTAAAGCTTCGCCACTTAATTTCAGAAGAATTCTATTGTATTTCATGAGATTGTTGAGTTATTTGCTGCAAATATAGTTATATTCTCATTTTTTGAAATAGTGTTTTAAAAATTATTTGAAAGGATGTAGTAGATGTTGGTAATAAATGTCACTTTCTCACTAACTTTATAAAGTTACCTTCGTTGGTATAAATAATTGAATTATGAAAATCATTATTGCAAAGGCTTTATTTAATAGTCATTCGTATTTAGAATATAGAAAATTGATGGCCGATCTGTTAAAAGACGGAAAATCGACTGCTGTAGAACAAACCCAAGAACGCACTCATTATAGTGAGTTAAACGAGTCTAGAATGCGACGCTTGGACAAAACTATGCGCATTACGGATGAGAATGGTGCTAAGTTAAAGGCCTTAACTAAAAGGTATATTTGGCTTGTACTTTCTGAAAGTTGGTGTGGAGATGCCGCACAAATTTTGCCGATTCTCCATAAAATGGAAGTAGAATCTATGGGTAAGATCGAAATGACATTGGTATTGCGTGATGAAAATGAAATGCTAATGAATCATTTTTTAACTAATAAAAGCAAAGCCATTCCCAAACTAATTGTCATTGACAAAGAAACGGGATCAGTAGTAGGTGATTGGGGACCAAGACCTCAAGGTGCGATTAATTTGATCGAAGCATATAAAGCTGAATTTGGAAGTATTGACGAAACGGTTAAAGCCAATTTGCAATTATGGTACTTACACGATAAAGGCTTGAGTACACAAAATGAAATTATTCAGTTGCTTCAGAATTTAGAATAACTTTTTCAAAATTTTCTGGAGTCAAAGCATTATCAACGTTGTAATCGCCAATTTTTGTTCGGCGCAAGACCGTTAAATGGGAACCGGATTCCATGGTTTTCCCAAAGTCATACGCTAACGATCGAATATAAGTTCCTTTGCTACACACGACTCTGAAGTCAATTTCTGGCAAAGCAATTCGCGTAATTTCAAACTCATAAATGGTTGTTTTTCGAGAAGCAATTTCGACTTCAATACCAGCTCGTGCATGTTCGTACAAGCGAACGCCATCTTTTTTTATAGCCGAAAAAACAGGCGGTTTTTGGTCAATTTCTCCAATAAATCGAGCGACTGTTTTGTGAATTAGAGCGTCGTCGATATGAGTGATTGGATACGTTTGGTCAATTTCAGTTTCTAAATCATAGGAAGGCGTTGTAGCTCCAATAAAGAAAGTTCCAGTGTATTCTTTTGGCTGTGCCTGAATTTCCGTGATTTTTTTGGTGAATTTACCCGTACAAATAATCAATAAACCTGATGCTAATGGATCTAAAGTGCCGGCATGTCCAATTTTGAATTTTTTGGGCAAATCAAAACGGCGCTTTAAAATGTATTTCAACTTGTTCACCGCTTGAAACGAAGACCATGTCAGGGGTTTGTCAATTAGTATGACTTGACCGTTTAGTACCTCTTCAGCTGTTTTCAAAGGATTATTTTAAAATTGAAAAATACAATAATAGGAATGCCCCAACAACAATTCGATACCAACCCCATGGTTTAAAACCGTATTGTTTGATGATTTCAATAAAGAATTTGATGGCCAGAATGGCAATAACAAATGCCACAACATTACCCAAAAGGAACAATTGAATATGTTTATCTGATTTTAAAATTAATTCGTAGCCTTTCATTTGAGAGGCTTCGTATGTTTTTAAAAAAACCGAATAACAAGTTACTGCTAGCATCGTAGGAACTGCTAAAAAGAACGAGAATTCAGCCGCAGCATGGCGACTTAAACCTTGTTGCATTCCGCCTATAATAGAGGCAGCTGAACGACTTGTTCCTGGCATCATGGCTAAACATTGCCAAAAACCAATGGTAACAGCTTTCTTAATAGTGATGTCTTCTTCTTTGAGTGTGGTTGGATTTTGAAATTTGGAATCGATAAAAAGCAATACAATACCACCTACAATTAATACAATGGCAATTGGAATAGGATTCCCTAGAACCGCTTCAATAGCATCGTCAAACAGTTTACCCAAAACCAAAGCTGGAACTACCGCGCAGGCTAATTTGATAAAAAAACTAAGTTTAGAGAAGTCAAAGAATTTTTTCCAATACAAAGCCACAACAGCCAAAATAGCTCCAAATTGAATAGAAACTTGAAAAAGCTTTACAAAATCATCTTCTTGAATTCCAAAATACGAACTCAGAAAAACCATATGCGCTGTGGAGGAAACAGGAAGGTATTCAGTTAAACCTTCAATAATTGCAATTAAAATAGCTTGAAACGAATTCATTTACGCTTTTTTTGGATTTTTCAAAATAGCATAAATGGTAATTCCAAAACCAATTAAAACGGTAGTTGGAGCTAAACGAATGCGTCTAAAACTAAAAACATCTTCGTTAAAAACGTTAGGATCAACACTTCCACCACCTGACATGAGAATAAAACCTAAAGCAATTACAGCAATACCGATTAGTAAAATTTTGTAATTGATTTTGTCAAAAAGAAATTCTTGTGGGTTTTCGTTTTTATTTTTCATAAGTCAATGTTAGAGTGAAGGGTGCTCAATTATTTTAATACAAATCGTCTGTTCTAAGATTCAAGAAACGTTGTGTTGCAAAATAAGTGCTTAACCACGTAATCAATACTCCAAGGGCAAACACAGAGATCAACACTAAGGCAATCAGCAGTTGATCGTCAAGAAGTCCTAAGTTTGGAAAATTGCTTTCCAAATAGATCAATACGCCAATTAACGCAATGATAGCCAAGCCAGCACCAATCATTCCAAGACGTACACTTCGTAACACAAATGGCTTTCTGATAAACGCTTTGGTAGCGCCTACCATTTGCATGGTTTTTATGATAAAACGATTCGAGTGAATGGACAAACGCAATGAACTATTGATAAGTAACACCGCTATAATGGTGAAAAATCCACTGATAATCAAAATCCACATACTGACTTTCTTGATATTGTCATTTACTAAATTGACTAATTGTTTGTCATAAACAATATCAGAAATCATTGGATTTTTACGCAATTGACTTTCTACTTTTGCAATACTATCTTTGTAAACATAGTCGGCTTTTAAGTGAATGTCGAATGAATTTTGTAATGGATTTTCACCTAAAAAAGTCACGAAATCTTCCCCAATAATATCGGTATGTTGTTTGGCTGCAGCATCTTTTGAAACGTATTCAAAAGTTTTGGCAAATGGCGCTTTTTTTAATTCGGCATCAAAAGATTTAATGATGGTATCGTTAGCTTCTTTTTTGAAAAATACGGTCATGGCAATATTTTCTCTAAAATCGTCAGCTAATTTTTTAGAATTGATTATAAAAAGCCCCAACATTCCTAACAAAAATAGCACTAAGAATACACTTAAGACTACTGAAAAATAAGAGGAAATTAAACGGCGTTTTTGAAATTTATCGTAAGAAGAACTCATAGTTTGTGAAAATTATGGGGTAAAAATAATAAAGAATTTCTTTATTTAAAGTTAATATCGTTCAAAGTTTTAACTTTCGTACAATAAACGTAAATTTGGCAGCTGAAATGGTAAAAGTGATACCAACTTTTTCATTTTTAATTTAAAAACCAACCTGTTTTCAGCCAAAGCATAGGCAGAGATAAATTTAGTATACAATGAAATACAATCCGAACGAAATTGAAGCGAAATGGCAAAAATATTGGGCAGAAAATCACACTTTTGCTGCCCAAAATAATGCTGATAAACCCAAACATTATGTGTTAGATATGTTTCCTTATCCATCAGGAGCGGGCTTGCACGTTGGGCATCCGTTAGGATATATTGCTTCAGATGTATACTCAAGATATAAAAGACACCAAGGGTTTAATGTATTGCACCCAATGGGCTATGATAGTTTTGGATTACCAGCTGAGCAATATGCCATTCAAACCGGACAACGTCCTGAAGATACTACTTCGGTAAATATTGATGGTGGGGTGGACAAAGAAGGAAACTACATTGCAGGCTATAGAAAGCAGTTGGATAAAATTGGATTTTCATTTGATTGGAGTCGTGAAGTACGCACTTCCAACCCCGATTATTACAAACATACGCAATGGATTTTTATCCAATTATTTAATTCTTGGTACAATAAAAATTCAGATAAAGCAGAAGATATTTCGACTTTAATAGCGTACTTCGAAAAAGAAGGAAATACTACTCTCAATGCCGTTTGCGATGATAATATTGCGCCTTTTTCAGCTTCAGAATGGAATGCCTTATCATCCGAAGAACAACAAAAAATACTATTGCAGTACCGTTTAACCTATTTGGCAGAAACCGAAGTGAACTGGTGCCCAGGATTAGGGACTGTTTTGGCCAATGACGAAATTGTAAATGGAGTTTCAGAACGTGGTGGTTTTCCAGTAATTCGTAAAAAAATGACCCAATGGAGCATGCGAATTTCGGCTTATGCGGAACGTTTGTTGCAAGGGTTGGACACTATTGATTGGACCGAAAGTATTAAAGAAAGCCAACGCAATTGGATTGGAAAATCAGTTGGGGCAATGGTTTCATTTAACGTCATTGGGAGCGAAGGGAATCAATCTATTGCGGTTTTCACTACACGTCCTGATACGATTTTTGGAGTCACGTTTATGACCTTGGCTCCAGAACACGAATTAGTGGCTCAAATTACTACCGCCGAGCAAAAACAAGTGGTTGCAGATTATATAGAAAAAACAGCAAAACGTTCTGAGCGTGAGCGAATGGCAGATGTCAAAACCATCTCAGGTGTTTTTACAGGAGCGTATGCGGAACATCCATTTACGAAACAACCAATTCCAGTTTGGATAGGGGATTATGTATTGGCAGGATACGGAACCGGAGCAGTAATGGCGGTGCCTTGTGGAGACGAAAGAGATTATGCATTTGCTAATTTCTTTAAAGGCCAAAACGGAATGCCAGCCATTAAAAATATTTTTAACAAAGACATATCAGAGGCTGCTTATGGAGACAAAGGCGGTTTCGAATTAGTGGATTCAGACTTCTTAAACGGCTTAGGTTACAAAGAAGGAACCAAAAAAGTAATTGAAGCCTTAGAAAAAATAGGGCAAGGAAAAGGAAAAACGAATTACCGTTTGCGTGATGCAGTTTTCTCTCGTCAGCGTTATTGGGGAGAACCATTTCCAGTATATTATGTCAATGGATTACCTCAAATGATTGACGCCCAACATTTACCAATCGTATTGCCGGAAGTGGAGAAATATTTGCCAACTGAAGATGGACAACCACCATTAGGAAATGCAAATATTTGGGCTTGGGACAATGTAAATAATAAAGCAGTTGACACAAATTTGGTTGACAACGTGACTATTTTTCCTCTCGAATTGAATACCATGCCAGGATGGGCTGGAAGTTCATGGTATTGGATGCGTTATATGGATGCGCAAAACGAAAAAGAATTTGCTAGTCAAGAGGCTTTGAAATATTGGGAAAGTGTTGATTTGTATATTGGCGGAAGCGAACACGCAACAGGCCATTTGTTATACTCTCGTTTTTGGAACAAATTTTTAAAAGACAAAGGGTTTGCACCAACAGAAGAGCCCTTCAAAAAACTGATCAATCAGGGAATGATTTTGGGAATGAGTGCTTTTGTGTATCGTTTAGATGGAACGAATACCTATGTTTCTAAAAATCAAATTAAAGGTCAAAATGTACAACCAATTCATGTAGATGTAAATTTGATCAATAGCTCAGACGAGTTAGATATTGAAGCGTTCAAAAACTGGAGAGAAGATTATGCAGAGGCAACTTTTGTAACTGAAGATAATGGCAAATACATTGTAGGTCGTGAGATAGAAAAAATGTCTAAATCCAAATACAATGTGGTTACGCCAGATTTAATTTGTGCCGAATACGGTGCGGATACATTGCGTTTGTATGAAATGTTTTTAGGACCTTTGGAACAAGCCAAACCATGGAATACTGCTGGTATTTCGGGTGTTTTTGGTTTCTTAAAAAAATTATGTCGTTTGTATTTTGATGACAATGGTTTGATTGTTACTGATAACGAACCAACCAAAGACAATTTGAAATCACTACACAAAACGATTAAAAAAGTAGCAGAAGATATTGAGAGTTTTTCATTCAACACTTCGGTTTCTCAATTTATGATTTGTGTGAATGAACTTTCAACTCAAAATTGTCATGAGAGAGCGATTCTAGAACCCTTGGCAATTTTAATTTCGCCATATGCGCCTCATATTGCAGAAGAGTTGTGGTCTTTGTTAGGTCACTCCGATTCAATTGCTACTGTTTCCTTTCCAAAATTTGAAGCGGCACACTTGGTAGAAAGCAGTAAAGAATATCCGGTTTCTTTTAACGGAAAAATGCGATTTACGATTGAATTGCCTTTGGATTTAACCAAGGAACAAATTGAGGAAATTGTGATGAAAGACGAACGTACCCTGCGTCAATTAGATGGACGAACACCAAACAAAGTAATTATTGTGCCTGGAAAAATTATCAATTTAGTAGGGTAGTTATTTTATAATTTTTGTTGGAATCTCTGTTTCGAAGTTTTGGAACAGAGATTTTTTATTTTTAAAATAACCAATCAACTTATAAACCAATAACTTATAATTGGATTTGTCTGTCAATTTGTTGGTCTAATGAAATGAAGGTTTCTGTTCTAGAAACACCTTCAATAGCTTGAATTTTAGTGTTCAATAAATGCATCAAATGCTCATTGTCCAAACAAATGATCTTAATTAATATAGACCAATTCCCAGTAGTATAATGACATTCCAAAACTTCAGGAATCTTCTTTAAGTCACGAACGGCTTCCGAATTTCGCGCGGCTTTGTCTAAATATATTCCCACAAAAGCCATAGTGTTGTATCCTAATACTTTGTGATTTACTGTAAACTTAGAACCTGAAATTACTCCAGATTGTTCTAATTTTCGTAAACGTTGGTGAATCGCAGCTCCTGAGATTCCAATTTTATTGGCAATTTGCAGAATGGGTTTTCGAGCATCATCCATTAAATCGCGCAAAATTTCTTTATCGATTCCGTCTATTTCTACTTGAAGAGAATTGATTTTCATAATTGGATATTGTAACTAAAATGAATATTTTAGTTTTATTTAGAAACCAAAAATAGAAAAAATAAACGAAATAATTCATTTTGCTTCATTTTGGCTTATAAAAAAACCATCCTTTCGGATGGTTTTGTAAACTATTGAAAAGGATTTTTATTTTCCTTTGTTTGCTTCGGCAACATATTTTTCTAACGCCATTGTCATGGATGGGGTTCCAGGTGTTGGAGCCATGATGTCAATGCGCAATCCGTGATCTAACGCTTCTTTTTGAGTAGTACTTCCAAAAACTGCGATACGCGTATCGTTTTGTTTGAAGTCAGGAAAATTCTTGAACAATGATTTGATTCCTGTTGGACTAAAGAAAGCCAATACATCATAATACACATCAGCTAAGTCAGACAAATCACTCATTACGGTTTTGTAAAACGTAGCAGATGTCCAATCCACTTTCAAGCCGTTTAATGTAACCGGGATGTCTGCGTTCAATTGATCTGATGCTGGTAACAAGAATTTTTCGTCTTTGTATTTTTTAATCAAAGGAGATAAGTCAGCAAAGTCTTTTGGCCCTACATAGATTTTACGTTTTCTGTACACTACATATTTTTGTAGGTAGAAAGCAATGGCTTCTGACTGACAAAAATATTTCAATCCTTCAGGAACTTTATAGCGCATTTCTTCAGCCACTCTAAAAAAGTGATCTACTGCATTTTTACTTGTAAGAATAATAGCACTGTAATTATTCAAGTCAATTTTTTGCAGTCTAATTTCTTTTGCATTAACTCCTTCTACATGAATAAAAGGTCTGAAATCAATTTTTACTTTATGCTTTTGTTGCAGCTCAAAGTAAGGAGAATTCTCCACTTTAGGCTCTGGTTGCGACACCAAAATTGTTTTCACTTTCATACTATAACTTTTTCTATGCGACTCCTTTTGTAAACCAATAATACATGAAATAGTAAGGAGCTATTTCAAGAGCGCAAAGATACAAAATAAAATAAAACAACTTGCTGAATATTAAATTTTGATAATTTTTAACGGAAACCACGTAAGTTACTAGGTTTGCAGCTATTACGATTGCGATAATTAAGCTTGGAAACAATGTGTTTATGTTTTCATAATAGAAAAATAACATATTGATTGGAAGTAAAATAATGCCAATATAAGTGCGATAGGTTACTTTTTGATGATTGAATTGTTCTACGAATTCTTCAATGTGAAAGGCGGTGGCGATTATTTTTTCAATTAACACTTTTGACAAAATAAAAAAAAGTAAAAAGTTAGCAATTTGAACGTATTGCATCCAATCTACTTTTGCCCCAAATCCATAAATATGTAATGATAGTTGAATGAAAAAAGCTAAAGATATTACTTGAACAAAAAATAAGGCTATGGTAAATCCATTTTTTAAATTACCACTCTCACGATACACTTTGATGTATTTATCTGAAAAAAGTAAGTTGGCAAAATCACCAAATCGATTTTCGAAAACTGATTTAGTAACAGCAATGGTTGCAAAACAAATCAAAAACAAGAGTGTTACCCAGTCAGAGTTGTCAGTTAATCGGGGATGAAGTACAAATTCATTCATAGTTGTACAAAATTACTAATTTTTTATTTCATTACTTTTTATTATAAATTTATTATGATTCAAATGGCATAAAAAGCTTACTTTTGCACTGAAATTACTCAAAATTATGAATGATTGCCTAGTTATAATTCCTACCTATAACGAAATTGAGAACGTTGAAAGCATCATAAGAACGGTGTTGTCGCAGCACAAGTTTTTTCATGTTTTAATCATCGATGACAATTCACCAGATCATACTGCTGACAAAGTAATTGCTTTGCAATCAGAGTTTTCGGGCCGTTTGTTTTTAGAAAAAAGAGCAAAGAAATCGGGATTAGGAACTGCCTATGTGCATGGATTTAAATGGGCTTTAGAAAATAAATACAATTACATATTTGAGATGGATGCTGATTTTTCTCATAATCCAACCGATTTAGAAAAGTTGTATAATGCGTGTCATCTTGGAGATGCTGATTTGGCAATCGGTTCTCGCTATGTAACTGGCGTCAATGTAGTGAATTGGCCATTAAGCCGAGTATTACTTTCCTATTTTGCCTCTGTATATGTTCGTTTTATAACGGGAATGAAAATTCACGATGCTACAGCAGGCTTTGTTTGTTACAAAAGACAAGTGTTGGAAAGTATTAATTTAGATGAAATTAAATTTGTAGGCTATGCCTTTCAAATTGAAATGAAATACCGCACTTTCTGTAAAAATTTTACAATTTCGGAAGTGCCAATCATATTTACAGATCGCACAAAAGGGCAATCAAAAATGAGTAATTCAATTATTGTAGAAGCCGTTTTTGGAGTAATTGCACTTCGATTAAAAAGATTAGTCAACACATTATAAGAAAAAGATAGAATGAATAGGGTTTTAATTAAGAATGCCAAAATAGTAAACGAGGGAAGGATTTTTGAAGGCGATGTTTTAATTGAGGACGACTTAATTGTTGAAATCGCCGAAACAATTAGCGCAAAATCTGCTGATTGTAAAATTGTGGATGCTGAAGGCAACTATTTAATGCCAGGAGCAATAGATGATCAAGTGCATTTTAGAGAGCCAGGTTTGACTCATAAAGGAGACATAGAATCTGAATCTAGAGCTGCAGTCGCAGGAGGGATTACCTCATTTATTGAACAACCCAACACAGTTCCTAATGCCGTTACCCAAGAAATTCTTGAGGAAAAATATCAAATAGCAGCTCAAAATTCGTTTGCGAATTATTCATTTATGATGGGAGCTACTAATGATAATTTGGAAGAAGTTTTAAAAACCAATCCAAAAAATGTAGCCGGAATTAAAATCTTTTTAGGGTCGTCTACTGGAAATATGCTAGTAGATAATGAAGCTGTATTAGAGAGAATATTTTCAAGTACTCCCATGTTGATTGCGGTTCATTGTGAAGATGAAACCACGATCAAAAATAATTTAGCACAGTATAAAGAAGAATACGGAGAAGAGGTTCCAGTTACTGCGCATCATTTAATTCGAAGCGCAGAGGCTTGTTATCTTTCGTCTTCAAAAGCAATTGCTTTGGCCAAAAAAACGGGAGCGAGATTGCATATTTTTCATTTGTCAACGGCCAAAGAAATGGATTTGTTTACCAATAAAATTCCATTGGAAGACAAAAAAATTACGGCTGAGGTATGTGTGCACCATTTGTGGTTTACTAATGAAGATTATGCAACAAAAGGAAATTTTATCAAATGGAATCCTGCGGTTAAAACAGCAACTGATAAAGAAGCGCTTTGGAAAGCATTATTAGATGATAGAATAGACGTTATTGCAACCGATCATGCACCGCATACTTTAGAAGAAAAGCAACAATCCTATTTGAATGCTCCTTCAGGAGGACCATTAGTACAGCATGCAGTGGTAGCCTTGTTTGAAGCTTTTCATCAAGGTAAAATAAGTGTAGAAAAGATTGTAGAAAAAATGTGTCACAATCCGGCAAAGATTTTTAAAATTGAAAAACGTGGTTTTATTAAAGTAGGTTATTATGCCGATTTAGTAATTGTAAATGCAGGCTTGCCTTGGAGCGTTAAAAAAGAAAATATTTTAGCAAAATGTGGTTGGTCACCTTTTGAAGGCTATACTTTTAAATCAAGAATTACCCATACATTTGTAAACGGACAATTGGTTTATAATGCATTTAAAGTAAAGAACATTCGTGCTGGAAAGCGTTTGTTATTCAATAGATAAATAAGATGAAAAAGAGGATTTCATTATTAGCGATTTTAACCCTTTTGGGTTGTAAAGATGACTTGGTTAAAAAACCAGACGTTCTTATAGACAAATCGAAGATGATGGATATTATGTATGATTTAGCTTTGTTAGAAGCTATTAAATACCAAAATCCTGCTGTCTTAGACTCCAATCAAATTCGCCCAAAGCAATATATTTATAAAAAATACAAAATTGATAGCTTGCAATTAGCGCAAAATAATGTGTATTACGCTGCTGATTATAAAAGCTATAAAATTATGTTTGAAGCGGTTGTAAAGCGTATTGCAAACGAAAAGAAACGAGCTAATGCCGCCGTTAAATTGGAACAAAAAAAGAATAACATCCGAATGGCGAAACTTAAAAAGAAAAAGCAGCTTGCTAAAAAAGTAAAAGATTCAATAGCAGCACTTAAAATAAAAAAAGGATAATAATAAAAAAAGGCAGTACATACGTACTGCCTTTTTTTTGTTCAATTGAATACTCTTCCTTATTCTTTTTCTCGTCCAAAGCGTTCAAAAATACTGATATAATTATTGAAAGTCTTTTTTGATTTTTCGTACAAAGTAATATCGCCGCTTTCTTTCATAATTGCTAATAATCCGCGGTAACGTTCGATATCAGTTACAATTTCAATGGCAATATCGACTTGTTCAGAAGAAGACAGATGACTGTAATAGTTTAAGTTTTCAGTGTATTTCCCAATCAATTGAGTTAATAGTTGTTGCGCTTTAGCCTTTTCGCCCACATCATAATATCCTTTTGCAAAAGGATCTACCAAAGAGTAGTATTCAAATTGATCTACGGGCATTTTAGTCATTGCTAAATCAATTACTTTTTTAGCCTTGTCTAGTTTGCCTTCTGCAATAAGTTTACTCATCAATCGCGATAAATTCATGCGGTAGGTGATACTGTTTCTTCGGGTTTCGGGATCGTGATAGATCGAAAGGCTTTCGCTATTGCCCCAATCCCAACGCATCACTTTGTCAAACATAATATCAGTATCGATTTGACCCATATCGATTTGGCTAGCCCCTTTTGGAAGTTGCGTTCTAACAGGCACTAATTTGTAAACCATCCCTTCTAATTGAAGGAATTCTTTCATCCAAAGATAATCTTCGTTGTCAAAAGCACCTCCACTAAAATAGATCGGACGTTTCCAATTATTATTGGTTACAATGTCTAGCATCATTAATCTATTTTTGTAAATAGCACTTCCTTTGATATCAATTTCTATGGCCGAAACGATAGAATCATTGTATTGAGGACTGACCACTTTATTTTTGATAATGGTGTTTTTGTCAATAGGGATTCTAATTTTATTGGTTGGATAAAAATGGATGGTTTGTCCATTTTGCATTTCAACTGTTGACTTAGGATTTTTAATAAAAGCGATAAAATCTTTTACATCCCAACGGGTTTCAATTTTTGGAATATGAGCCACATAATCTAATTTGTCTCCAACATATTCATTATGCTTAAACGAAATAGGAAGCGGCTCCGATTCGTAACTTTTCATTTTCATTTGGTCAATGTACCAGTCGGTCATAAAAAGACTGGTATTGACAATTTTCACATCCGTTCTAAAATTCTCAATTTCTTGTGCATACCACAATGGGAAAGTATCATTATCGCCAATGGTAAATAAGATCGCGTTTTTGTCACACGAACTTAAATAGGCTTTAGCCATTGCTACTGCAGTATATTTATCGGAACGATCATGATCATCCCAATTTTGGAATCCCATAAGCACAGGGGCGGCTAATAAACTTCCGGCAATTAAAACAGGTCCCGCAATTTCTGGAGCCAAATGTTTTTTGGCACTTTCATAAAGTGAATACACACCAAAGCCAATCCAAATCGCAAAAACATAAAACGATCCAACCAAGGCATAATCACGTTCACGAGGTTCAAATGGGCGTTCGTTTAAGTAAATTTTCAAGGCAATTCCCGTAAATAAAAATAAGGAAAGTAACACGTAAAAACTTTTACGGTCTTTACTAGCGTGGTACATTAATCCAATCAATCCTAAGATAAATGGTAAGAAGAAATACGTATTGCGCCCTTTGTTTTTCAAAACATCGGTTGGCAAATTGTCTTGAGAACCTAGGTGTAAGCTATCCATAAACGGGATGCCACTAATCCAATTTCCATTTAAATTATCATATCTACCTTGAATGTCGTTTTGACGACCTACAAAATTCCACATTAAATACCTCCAGTACATATAACCGAATTGGTACTCAAACATGAATTGGAAATTGTCTAAAGTAGTTGGTTTTTCAACAATTAAATAATCGCCGTAGTTTTTCAAGAAAGCTACATAGCCTTCGTTGTCAATTTCTTTTTGAGCATAGGCTTGTCTAAATTCAACTACTACTTTTTCAATCTCGTCTTTAAGTTGAGCAATTGCTTTGTTATACTCTTCCTCACTTAATTGACTCGCTTCGATACCGTATTTAGCCAAATCCTCCTCAAAAGGATAATCGTAATTAATTTTAAACTCGGGCGGGTTTGTGAAGTTGATATAGTTTTCTACATGATCGGCACTCCACAATCTTGGTAATATCGTTTTGTGATTGTCATCACTGTTTTGCTCTGCGTTTTTGAAATTATTGGTAATCTCGTATTTGCGAGTGGTGTAATTTCTTTCGTAGTTAGGCGCTTTGTCTAAATAAGGCTTGTCTTTATCCAATCCAGCAAAGGCTTCTGTAAATTGTGGTCCGTAAAAAAGCGGATTCACTCCGTATTGTTCTCGGTTGTAATAGGCAAGTACTTCGGCAGCATCCGACGGTTTATTTTCGTTAATAACCGTATTGGCATTGGCACGAATAGGCAACATCATCCAAGTTGAAAATCCTATTAAAATGAACAAGGTGCATAGGATAATTGTATTGTAAAAAACCAATCCTTTTTGCTTGGTGTAACGCAATCCAAAATAGAAGAAGGCTACTAGCAAAAGAGTTACAAACAAGGTTCCTGAGTTGAATGGCAATCCCATTTCATTGACCATGAAAATTTCAGTTTTACCAAAGAAAGCCATGGTTAAAGGCAATAACATCTTGAAGATGAACAACAAAATAGAAACCACCACTACATTCGCAATGATGAAATTTTTAACGGTAACGGTTTTGTAATTTTTGAAAAAATATAAAAATCCAATCGCAGGAATAGTCAATAAAGCCATGAAATGCACTCCGAATGAAAGCCCAATGACCAATGAAATAATCAGCAGCCATTTATCGCCTCTAGAGGTATTCATTTCTTGTTCCCAACGCAAGCCTAACCAAAGCAATAACGCAATCAGTAACGAAGCCATAGCATAAACTTCGGCCTCAACGGCATTGTACCAAAAACTATCTGAAAAAGTAAACGCTAATGCGCCAACAAACGAACTTCCTAGAATAACGATCGAATTATCTGTATTGATTTCATTATACGAACCAATGATTTTTTTCAAAATCATGTTGGACGACCAAAACAAAAATAAAATGGTAAAGGCACTAGACACCACCGAAGTCATATTGACCATCAAAGCTATGTGCTCATTATCGATCGCAAACATGGCAAAAAACGCTCCAATCATTTGAAACAAAGGCGCTCCAGGAGGATGACCTACTTCTAGTTTTGCAGCTGTAGCGATATATTCGCCACAATCCCAAAAACTCATCGTTGGTTCAATAGTTAGGGTGTAGGTTACTATCGCTATTGCAAATGCAAACCAACCTAAAATAGTGTTCCATTTATTAAAATTGAAATCGGCCTTATTCATGATTAAAATCGGGTATTTATTTTATGTTGCAAAGAAAATGTTTTTTTGTGTAATCAAGCGAGCATTAACAAAAAATTCTACTCTTGAAAAAAGAGAAGTAATGATTTGGTTATTAGTTGGTTTTGGATAGCGTTACGGACATCCCGAAAGTTTTTTGATAAAAACAATCCAAAAGTTTGCGCAAAATAAAATTTGTATTAAATTTGCACTCGCTTAACAGCACTGCTGGTCTATGGTGTAATGGTAACACAACTGTTTTTGGTGCAGTCTTTCTAGGTTCGAGTCCTAGTAGACCAACATAATGCCTCTCAAGAAATTGAGAGGCTTTTTTTATGTGCTAAATTGAAATTATAGGGTAGCAATAAATTGGATATATTCTTTGACGGATTTAAATTTGGGAGTGATCGTCGACAGTATTTTTGCGTTAGTATATTCAGTTATTGAATACGAGGCTTTAGCACTAGCGTGAGATAATTTTCTTTTTTGGAAGAAAAAAGTCGATAAAAACCAATCCAGTATCCAAAACACATTCACTAAAAATGGACTAGCATGCCATTTAGGACGTTTAACGTTCAAGCTATCAGCGATACAATTCAGTATTTCTTGAAACGAATAGTTGTTCTCAATTAAAGTAAATCGTTCGTTTTGAATCTCACTTTTCATTAATCGAATACTCGTATCGACTACATCGGTAACCGCGATAAATCCCGTAGTTCCTAATGTGTAAAAAGACAATCCTTTGGCCACAGCCGAAAATAAAGCGCCACTTCCTTGATCTGGGAAACCAGGTCCTAGAATAACTCCAGGATTTACTATGAGTACGTTTAATCCTTCTTGTTGGCCACGCCATACTTCCATTTCGGCGCCATATTTTGAAATGGCGTAATCGCTATGCGGTTTTTCGGGATTCCATTCAGTGGTTTCAGAAATTGTAGTTTCGGCTGCATTTAGATCCCCCAAAGCGGCGATCGAACTCACAAATAGCATTTTTTTGATCTTGTAGGCCAGGCAAAAATTAACGATGTTGGCGGTTCCTTCAATATTGGTTTTGCGAATGATTTCTTCGTCTTTTGGATCAAAAGAAATTAAAGCGGCACAGTGGTAAACGAATTCAATATTTTGAAAGACATTTTCCAGAGACGGGATGTCAAGTATATCCGCTTCCATCCATTCTATTTTTTCGAATAAATAAAACTTGTTGTAAAGCGAAAATAAATTTTTGGTTTTTTCGATGGATGTTGTAGATCGATAAATTGCACGTACATTTTCTCCTTGCTCAACTAAATGAAGCAAAAGATGCGCGCCCACTAAACCGGTTCCTCCTGTAACTAAAATCATGGGGTAAAGATAATTTATTTACTGCTGATACACAGATTTTCCTATTGATTTTGAATTTTGAGCCTGAAATTGATTTTTGCAATTGTGATTGCTGATGAAATGGCTATCTTTGCGCAAATTGTTTAAAAAATGAAAAATTTAGTAGAAGAATTACAATGGCGTGGTTTGGTTCATGACATCATGCCAGGAACCGAAGAACAACTTTTGAAAGAAATGACAACAACTTATATCGGATTTGATCCGACTTCAGATTCGTTGCATATTGGAAGTTTGGTACCTATCTTATTGTTAGTTCATTTGAAAAATTTTGGACATAAACCGATTGCTTTAGTAGGAGGTGCCACTGGAATGATTGGAGATCCATCTGGAAAATCGGATGAGCGAAATTTGTTAGACGAAGTTACTTTAGCACACAATGTCGAAGGCATCAAAGCGGTACTTTCTCGTTTCTTGGATTTTAATTCGAAAGAAGTAAATGCACCCGTTTTAGTAAACAATTACGACTGGATGAAGGATTTGTCGTTCATCAATTTTGCACGTGATGTGGGTAAACGAATTACCGTAAACTACATGATGGCAAAAGATTCGGTTAAAAAACGTTTGTCTGGCGAAGGCGAAGGAATGTCGTTTACTGAGTTCACTTACCAATTAATTCAAGGGTACGATTTTTACCATTTGCATAAAGAATACAACTGTTTACTACAAATGGGAGGTTCTGACCAATGGGGAAATATTACTACAGGGACAGAATTAGTACGCCGAATGAATGCCGAAGGCGCCAAAGCGTATGCTATGACTTGTCCTTTGATTACCAAAGCAGACGGTTCCAAATTCGGAAAATCTGAAGGAGGAAATGTGTGGCTAACCGCAGATAAAACTTCGGTTTATAAATTCTACCAATTTTGGTTGAACACTACTGATGTCGATGCAGAAAAATACATTAAGATTTTTACTTTCCTTGATAAAGTAACTATCGAAGCTTTAATCACAGAACATCAAGTAGCGCCACATTTGAGAGTATTACAAAGAAAATTAGCTGAAGAAGTAACCACTTTGGTGCATTCTAAAGAAGAGTTGGAAAAAGCGATTAAAGCATCTAACATTCTTTTTGGAAATGCTTCAGCTGACGATTTGAAACAATTGGATGAAGCAACTTTCTTAGAAGTTTTTGATGGTGTGCCTCAGGCTGAAATTGCGCAGAGCGAAATTGAAAATGGATTGGATATTGTGACGGTTTTAAATGAAAAAACGGGATTCTTTAAATCTAATGGAGAGGCGAGAAGAGCTTTGACAGCCAATTCAATTTCAGTAAACAAAGAAAAAATAACAGAGGAATACCAACTTTCAGCTATCGATTTAATCAATAATCAATTCGTTTTATTACAAAGCGGAAAGAAAAATTATTTTGTAGTTCGAGTGAAGTAATCCAAATGAATAAAGAATAAAAAAAATCCTAATTAGTTAGCTAATTAGGATTTTTTTGTGCCGTTAATTGTTTCAAATAATTCCAAGGCATTGCCATCGGTTAACATGGAAACATAGTGACAAATATGTAACAAACGATCGTATAGATTTTCTTTTTCTATATTGTGTTTTTCAGGTAACATCTTTAGAATTAATTGATCGTAATTCGAAGCGGTTCCATTGAATTTATTGTTCATGGCCGAGATGAATTTATCCAATAAGGTTTGGATAATTTGGTAACCAACAATTTCTTTTTCGATCACTTCACGACTTTGATAGATATTTTTTACGCTCAATTTAATGATGTCATCCATTTGCGCTTTGTACTTGCTTTTATCAGTCAGCGCATAGGGAAATTTCCCCGCTAGAATTGCTTCTTCATTTTCAATAAAAACGCGAACGGCATCGTTAATTAAACTGCCAATTGCCAAGGCTCTCAAATAACTGATGCGATCTTCTTTGGTATTTAAGGTGCTGTATTTAGCACTGTCAATGGAATCTTTAACTAATTTGATTAAATATTCTAAGGCATATTCTTCCTGAACTAAACCTAAATTAATACCGTCTTCAAAATCTATAATGGTGTAACAAATATCGTCTGCCGCTTCAACTAGGTAAGCCAAAGGATGTCTTTCAAAACCAATATCTTTTCCAGACTTATTAGGAATTAAGCCCATGTCGGCAGCGACTTCTTCAAAGAATACTTTGTCGCTTTGGAAGAAACCGTATTTCTTGTCGGCAATATTTTTAGTTGGTTTTTTGGGCAAACTTTCTTTTGGGTATTTCATAAAAGCACCCAATGTGGCAAACGAAATTCGCAAGCCGCCCTCAATTCCTGGACGATCTGCGGTTAAAACTGAAAACCCATTGGCATTGCCTTCAAAATCGATTAAATCTTGCCATTCTTTTGGGCTGAGGTGGTCTTTGTATTGTTGTCCTTTTCCAATAGAAAAATATTCGCCAATGGCTTTTTCACCCGAATGACCAAAAGGCGGATTTCCAATATCGTGTGCCAAAGAAGCAGCGGCAACAATAGCCCCAAAATCATTCATATGGTAGCCATGTACTTCTTTTAAATGCGGGTATTTTTCCAAGATTTTTTTCCCTACCAATCGGCCTAAAGAACGTCCTACAACTGATACTTCTAAACTGTGCGTTAAACGGGTGTGCACAAAATCAGTTTTGGAAAGTGGGATGACTTGGGTTTTATCTTGCAAACTTCTAAAGGCCGCCGAAAAGATGATACGGTCGTAGTCTACTTCAAAACCTAGACGAGTATCGTCTTGTTCTACGCGTAATCTTTTGCCTTTGTCGCCTTGTCTTTTTAATGATAAAAGTTGTTCCCAGTTCATCGCTTGGTAGTATTTGTGAAATACAAATGTAAATAAAAAAACCCGACGCGTTAGAGTCGGGTTTTTATGAATATTTAGAAAGATTAGAAAGGTAAATCGTCTGGCTCTTCTTCATTTAAATTAGTTGCTGGAGCAAAAGTTTCTGCTGCCGGCATTGGAGGAGTTTGTGATGCAGCTGCTGGAGCTTCTGCTTGTACTTTTCCAATTCTCCATCCTTGAATAGTATTGAAATAAACAGTTTCACCTTGTTGGTTCGTCCACTCACGACCTCTTAAATTGATGTCGATTTTTACTTGGTCACCCACTTGGTAATTGTTTAGTAAGTCACATTTGTCTTGAACAAACTGTACCAAAATATGTTGTGGGTATTGTTCGTCAGTAGTAACAACAATATCTCTTTTTTTGAAACCACCAGAACCTACTTCTTTAGTTTGGTCAATCATTTTTACTCTTCCTGTAACTTCCATCTGTATTATTTTTTAAGTTTATTTCTACTTTAGATTTACAAATATACTAACTTCTTCTTTTCTAGGCAAGAGGTCTTTTTTTGATCAACTATTTTTCTTTGGCGAAGGCCTAAAATCTTTTTCAAATTATTTCGTTACATTTATAAACTAAATTGAATCTATGTTTTCTGACAGGCGCAATACCACTCGCTGGTTAATCATATTGGTCTCGTTTTTAATTATTTCATTGATACTTTGGAATACCTATACCTTTTTCCAAATTTTCAAAAATGAAGAACGTTTGAAAATGAATCTTTGGGCCAAAGCTCAAAAAACGTTGATCAACGCCGATGCCAATGCAGATGTAGAATTACCCTTGCAAATCTTCAGTACCAATTCCTCGATTCCAATTATTTTAACAGAGAATAACAAGATCATCAATGCAGTGAATATTGATGAAAAAATAATTGCAAGTACAACCGAATCGGCTCACTTTTTAGCAGATCTTAAAAATGAAAATGACCCTATTGTAATACAATATGCACCTGGAAAGTTTCAAAAGTTGTATTATGGAAATTCGGCCTTGTTGAACAAATTAAAATACTATCCCATTGCCTTGGTATTGATTATTGTATTGTTTGCTGCCTTGGTGTATAATTTTTATCGAAGTACAAAAATGGCTACTCAGAACAAACTTTGGGCCGGAATGGCTAAGGAAACCGCCCACCAAATTGGTACGCCACTTTCGTCATTAATTGGTTGGATTGAGTTGTTAAAAGCAGAGAATGTAGCCGAATCGACTACCCAAGAAATTGAAAAAGATATAGAGCGTTTGCAAACCATCACGGATCGTTTTTCAAAAATTGGATCAGAACCTAAATTAGAAAATCAAGATATTATTGCTGCAACTCAAGAAACGGTTGATTATTTGCAATCGCGTTTTTCAAAGCAAGTCGTATTTTCTTTTCAAGCACCAGAGTTGCCCGTATTTGTTTTATTCAATGCTACGCTGCACAGTTGGACCATTGAAAATTTAGTCAAAAATGCCATTGATGCCATGAAAGGAAAGGGCAATTTAGATTTGGTTTTGGAACAAGAGGGCGAATGGATACAAATTAAAGTTTCAGACACGGGTATTGGAATTCCTAAAAAACAATTCAAGACTATTTTTGAACCTGGTTTTACGACCAAAAAGAGAGGGTGGGGGTTAGGACTTTCCTTAACGAAAAGAATTGTAGAAGAGTATCACAAAGGCCGAATTAAAGTAGTTCAATCCGAAATAGGAAAAGGAAGTACGATCCAATTGAGTTATAAAAAAAGCGAATCTATTTAAATGGATTCGCTTTTTTATTTTTTATAAATTGTTTTGAATTGCTTTGGCCAAAGCTTCAAATTCTTCTTTGCTCAGCGTTACTTTGTTTTGAAAGCGCATTTCATCCATTTCGTTTAAAGGAATTAAATGAACATGGGCGTGAGGCACTTCTAAACCAATTACTGACATTCCGATACGTTTGCAAGGGACTGTTTTTTGTAAGGCGGCAGCAATTTTTTTAGAGAATTGCATTAAGCCCAAATACAATTTGTCATCTATTTCAAAAAGTTGGTCAATTTCTTGTTTTGGAATACACAATGTATGTCCTTTTGCATTTGGATTTACATCCAAAAAAGCTAAGAAATTAGCATCTTCTGCAATTTTATAACAAGGAATTTCTCCGTTTACGATTTTGGTAAAAATAGAACTCATGCGATTGAATTTAGTCTCTAGTAATTTCTAAGATGTCAAATTTTAAAACACCATTTGGAACTGTAATTTCAGCTACTTCACCCACTGATTTTCCTAATAACCCTTTTCCAATTGGAGAGGTTACAGAAATTTTTCCAGTTTTTAAATCGGCTTCACTTTCGGCCACCAAAGTATAAATCACTTCCATTCCGTTAGTTTGGTTTTTGATTTTTACTTTAGACAACACCAATACTTTAGAAACGTCTAAATGGGTTTCGTCGATTAAACGGGCATTAGAATGAATTTCTTCTAATTTAGCGATGCGCATTTCTAGCATTCCTTGTGCTTCTTTGGCAGCATCGTATTCGGCATTTTCAGATAAATCACCTTTATCTCTTGCGTCAGCAATATCTTGCGATGCTTTTGGACGCATCACATTTTTTAAATAATCTAATTCTTCTCGTAATTTTTTTAATCCTTCTGCGGTGTAATAAGATACTGTGCTCATAACTTCATTGTTTATATAAAATAGAAAAAATCCCATCAGGACGGGATTTCTTTCCACAAAGATACTATAATTTTATTTAGATTGTAACTATATTCGTTTTGACAACCTATTTCAAATGTAAATAAATTAAATTTGTTGCGCTAATTCTTAGCTACTTAATTCACAAAATAATGAAAAAGTCAGTCTGGATCTTTATACTTTTTTCGGCATTTATTTCTTGTTCGGATAACGGACCAGTCAATACAAATCCTTTTATTCCTAATTATACATTTACAGTAGATATCAATATGAACCTGCCTTCCTATTCGAAACTATTATATCCAAGTAATGCGGTGTATTATGCTGGAAAAGGAGTTAAAGGACTTATTATATTCAACACCGGAAGCGGCTATAATGCATTTGATGCCGCTTGTCCCAATCAAACGCCTTCGACTTGTTCTCCAATGACAATTGATGGAATTGATGCGGTGTGCTCTTGTGATAATAAAACCTACAGTTTATTTTCTGGGCAAGGGAGTTTACAATATCCTATGAAACAATACCGCGTGGAAGTAAATGGAAATGTATTGCGAATTTATAATTAAAAAAATCCTGACATTTCTGCCAGGATTTCTTCAAATTTTATTCATTTACTTTAGAATAACAATGTTATTCCTGCTAACAAATTAGTTCCTGCTTGAGGATAATAATAGGGGTATATGTCCCACATATAGCCATTTGAAATGTATTTTTTGTTCAAAATATTATTGACTAAGCCTTTGAAAACAATCGATTTGAAAACTGACTTTGGTTTGATTTCATAGGTCACATTCAAGTCGTTGATAAAGTAATCAGCTAATTTAGCTTCTGGCGATTCAATGTTGTTCATGTATTGTTGTCCTACATATTTTTGTAACCAAATAATTTGCAAGCCTTCAGTAGGTTTGTAAATGAAACTATTCCCGGCAATTACTGAAGGGGAATACGAAATGTCTTTGGTCCCATAATTTTGTCCGCTTACCGCCAAGTCTATGTTTTTATTGCGGCTTAACGTAAGGTTCGGCCGAAGGCTAAATGTTGAAGATAGCACAATTGCAGCATCCATTTCTACGCCTAATCGGTAACTTTTTTCGCTGTTGGAACGAATTGGATTTCCAACATCGTCTAGGGTTCCGGTTAAAATTAATTGGTCTTGGTAGGCCATATAATAGAAGTTAGTATTCAATTGCACTTTGTCCGACAAATACCTCCAACCCAATTCGAAATCATTTAATTTTTCTGGTTTCACATTGCCGCCTTCATAGTCGGTTCGATTGGGTTCTCTATTGGCTCTTGCATACGAAAAGTATACATTGTTTTTGGAATTGACGGTATAATTAAGTCCTGCTTTTGGATTGAAAAAAGAGAAGGTATCATTCACTACCCCGGTTTCATCGGAATTGGCTTTGTAGTTTACATTACGAATTTGTAAGTCACCAAAAAGACTCCATTGGTCATTTACCTGGTAATTGGCTTTCGCGAAAGCGGTGCCATCTGTTTTGGTAGCTGTATCATCGTAATAGCGATCGCCTAGTTCGGATAAACCAGCAGATCTTGCCCAAATTACTTTTCCAAAATGATTTCCTTCGTATTTGTTATAGCTTCCGCCAAAGATAAAATCCAATTTGTTGGATTGGTAATTGGCTGAAAATGTAGTTCCATAAAAATCATTGTCCAACCATTTTTGACGAATTAAATCGGTAGTGTTGATAGCTGAAGAGTTGGTTGTAGTTCCTGAAATAAGACTTAATCCATAATTAGTAACATCTCCATCTTCTTTATAATTTTCATAATACCCTTTTCCTTTGGTGTAATGAAAGGCAAGATTGGTACTCCAATTAGCAGCTAGTTTTTCGTTCCAATGCAGTTGGTAATGGTCTTGTTGGTAATTGTCGGTTTCATTGTCATAAAAACGCGTTTGACCTGCTTCATCGGTAAAAATCCCTGCCGAATTAAAGGTTCTGTTAGTCAACATAGTTTCGCCATCTATTCCGTTCCAAGATTGATAGGTTTTTTCATTTCCTCCAAAAGCCAAGGCTTTGATTAATGTAGTTGTACTAACATAAGTTCCTTGTAAGAAATAGGATTTTAAATCGGATCTCGCACGGTCAATATAGCCGTCCGAATTTAAAGTAGAAACACGTCCCGCAATCTCAAAATGATCATTAAGTAAACCGGTACTGAACTTTACAGTATGCTTGCGTGTATTGAAACTTCCAAAAGAATTGGAGATTTCACCAGAGGCTTTCTCCGAATACGAATCGGTTAGCATATTTAAACTGGCTCCAAAAGCACCAGACCCATTGGTTGAGGTTCCTACACCGCGTTGCAATTGCACACTTTGAAGTGAGGACGCAAAATCAGGCATGTTGACCCAAAAAGTCCCGTGACTTTCAGAATCATTATAAGGGATTCCGTTGATAGTTACATTGACACGTGTGGCATCGCTTCCACGAACACGAATTCCGGTGTAACCCACTCCATTTCCAGCATCCGAAGTAGTCACTACTGATGGCATGTAGTTCATCAAGATGGGAATATCTTGTCCTAGATTTCGGTTTTGGATTTCTTTTTTGGATAAGTTGCTAAAACTTACAGGCGTTTTAGAATTCACTCGAATCGCTGATACCAATACTTCGTCGAGTTGATTGACACGGGTGGTGTCTTTGGTTTTTTCTTGGGCTAATGTAGCCAAAGAGAATAGCAAGAATGAGCTTAAAAAAAGTCGTTTTGTGCTCGGTTTGAATAATAAAAATTTCATTCGTAAATAGATTACGAATAACAGGGGTCATTATTCTTGGTTAAAAATTAAATGGTTACTCTAGACTACAAAAATTAATAGGTGTATTAATCGTTAAGTCTGTTTTCCCTTAGCAGCATTACCCGCTCAGGTTCATTGGGTATAATCTCAGCTCGTTATTTAGAGCACCCCTTGAGACAGTGCAAATATAGAATATTCAATTTCAATTGCAATGAAAATTTCAAATTTCAATTACAAAAAAACGAGATGGATTTAATTATGCTGTATGAGATAATCCTGAACAAATTCTAAAGACGATTCTCCGTTTTTTAGGGCTTTAGTTAAATTATCAATTATAGAAACGGCTTTTTTAAGGCGTAAGGAGGCATCACCTGAAAGAGTAATAAAAGGTTTGTTGTTGTCTATTAAAGATTTTTTGAAAACGCTAAAAACCGTTTCACGTCCTTCGGGTTTATCGCGCAAATCGTCTTTTTCCCATGGCACATCTATATCGGTTAGAAAAAACAAATCGTATTCGTGTTCGCGAGCCGCTTGGTCTAATAAAGGGTCGCAATAGTTATAGTATACCTCAGAGAAAACTTTGGTTACCATTAAATTGGTATCGCAAAAAAGATATTTATTGGCAGTTGCCATTTTTTCATTTTCAAGTTGGGTTTGACCGTAAGCAATTGGCAACATGTCATTAACATCGCAAATAGCTTGGTGTTTGTCCCATTTTTCTTGAAGATAGTCGCGGGCAAATTCGGGAACCCAATCGGTTTTGTAGTATTCGGCCAATTGTTTAGCTAAAGTAGTTTTTCCAGTACTTTCGGGACCGAATAAAGCTATTTTTATAATTCTTTTAGGTCCGCTTGGGAGCTGTTTAAGGTTTTCTTCCATTCTAAATAGCCGTAAACGGCAACAATTGTAAATACTAAATATTGAAAACTAGTAAAGCTCAGTCCTTTTGCAAAATACAACGGAATAGAAACCAGATCTCCAATAATCCAAAACACCCAATTTTCTATTTTTCGTTTGGCCATAAGCCACATACCAATTAGGAAAATTCCGGTGACAAAGGTGTCCACATACGCATACCAAGTATTGAATTTATTAAAATAAAGGTAGACAGCGACAACAAATGCGACGGTAAAGATAAAGATAAATAGGGACATGCGTTTTTCGGCGTTAGAAATAACAGAAATTGGAAACTCGACGCTATCTCCTTTTTTTCGGGTCCAACAATACCAACCATAAATGCTCATGGTAAAATAGTAGCCGTTGATCATCATATCGCCCCAAAGAGTCCATTTCCAAAGCAAATACACATAAATTAAAGTGCTAACCATTCCGGTTGGAAAAACCAGAATATTATCTTTTTTGGCATACCAAACGCTTGCAATTCCTAAAAGCACCGCAATGATTTCCAGAACAATATCGTAAGTCTGGTAGTCTTTGTATTGAGAAAAGAAAAATTCGAACATAATTAGTTGAGTTGAGTTGAATCATTATTTTCAAATGCATACACTAACATAAAATTAGTGTCCAATTCTGAAAAATGAATGGTGAATTTTTCCTCTACGCCTCCATAATTTAAATTAGCTAAAGTTGGTGTTTCATATAATTCGAATGGAGTAACTTGAATATGATCTTTAAAGCTAATGCCCTTCTCGTTTTTGATTTTAAAAATGGCTTCTTTAGCCCCCCATTTCACAGTGAGCTTTTTAATGTATTCGGTGAGGTCAGTTTTTTGAAGTCGGTTTAATTCATCGTCATTGATAAACTTATGTGCGATTTTTAGAATTATTTCGCGTTGCATTTCGATGTCAATGCCAACGGGTTCGTTGCTTACAATGATAGCCGAAAAATGATGGGAATGGGTAATGGAAATGTAGTTGTGGTCTGCCAAATGAGGCTTCCCAAATGCATCATATTCTAAATCAAAATCAGAATAACCAACTAGGGTTAATAATTTTCGGATGCTCAGAAAAGCGCGTTGGTGTATTTCGGACTTCATGCCGTTAAGTCGCAATTGATTTTTTTCGTTCAATTGTACTTCTTGGTTCAATTGTTCAAACGATTCGGTGATGTCCCAAATTAGGATTTGTGTATTGGAATTGTGATGAATGGTTTTATACAATGGCATACCGAAAACGTGTTTTAGCCCCGACAGAAGTAGCATCCTTTGCTGCCAGTTTTTGGCGGCAAAGATAAAGCGAATGGCGGGAATAGCTCTAAAAAGTAATGAATTACAATTATTTTATTGATTTTTAAAAGATTAGCTCCCTAAACAATTCATAAAAGTAGGGGAATGTTTTTAAAATCATAAGTTATTATGTAGTTTTGCAAAAATTTTTAGAACAACAAATATACTATAAATGAGTACAGCAACGATGCCTTATGTGGCTTACAAAGTAAAAGACATTTCTCTAGCGGCTTGGGGAAGAAAAGAAATTGAATTAGCAGAAGCTGAAATGCCAGGATTGATGGCACTTCGTGCAGAGTATAAAGATGAACAACCATTGAAAGGTGCTCGTATTGCAGGTTGTTTGCACATGACGATTCAAACTGCAGTTTTAATTGAAACTTTAATTGCTTTAGGAGCTGAGGTAACTTGGTCTTCTTGTAATATTTTCTCTACTCAAGATCAAGCTGCTGCTGCTATTGCTGCTGCGGGAATTCAAGTGTATGCTTGGAAAGGTTTGAACGAAGTAGATTTTGACTGGTGTATTGAGCAAACTTTATTCTTTGGTGAAGACAGAAAACCATTGAACATGATTTTGGATGATGGTGGAGATTTGACTAATATGGTTATTGATCGTTACCCTCATTTAGTTGAAGGAATCAAAGGATTGTCTGAAGAGACTACAACAGGAGTACATAGATTATACGAAAGAGTAAAAGCAGGAACATTACCAATGCCAGCTATTAACGTTAATGACTCGGTTACTAAATCGAAATTTGATAACAAATACGGATGTAAAGAATCGGCTGTAGATGCAGTTAGAAGAGCAACCGATATTATGTTGGCTGGAAAAAGAGTAATTGTTTGTGGATACGGTGACGTAGGAAAAGGAACAGCGGCTTCTTTTAGAGGTGCGGGTTCTATTGTAACGGTAACTGAAATTGATCCAATTTGTGCTTTACAAGCAGCTATGGATGGTTTTGAAGTAAAGAAATTGAATACAGTTATTGGTACTGCTGATATTATTATCACAACAACAGGAAATAAAGATATTGTTTTAGGATCTCACTTCGAACAAATGAGAGACAAAACGATTGTATGTAACATCGGACACTTTGACAACGAAATTGATATGGCTTGGTTGAACAAAAACTTTGGTCATACTAAAAACGAAGTAAAACCTCAAGTAGACATTTACAACGTAAACGGAAAAGATATTATCATCTTGGCCGAAGGTCGTTTGGTAAACTTAGGTTGTGCTACAGGTCACCCAAGTTTTGTAATGAGTAACTCATTTACCAACCAAACTTTGGCACAAATCGAATTATGGAAAAACAGTGCGGCTTATAACAATGAGGTGTACATGTTACCAAAACACTTGGATGAAAAAGTAGCGGCTTTGCACTTAGCTAAATTGGGTGTGGAATTAGAAACCTTACGTCCAGAGCAAGCAGCTTACATTGGTGTTGAGGTTCAAGGACCATTCAAACCAGAGTATTATAGATATTAATTGTCATGCTGAACTCGTTTCAGCATCTCAAAACAGAACGACCCTTACTCCTGTATTTTCAGGTGTAAGGGTTTTTTAATGCCTATTATTTTTATATTTGTTACTATTAACAACTAAAACTAATGCTATGGAAATGAATTTTATTTCGCCAGTTGTGGCGGCTTTTACTACTTTGTTAGTAGGATTTGTATGGTATCATCCTAAGGTTTTTGGAACAGCTTGGATGAAAGAAACAGGCCTAACTCAAGAAGAATTGGAAAAAGGGAATATGCTTAAAATCTTCGGACTAACATTTATCTTTTCTATATTTATTGGAATGGTTATGCAAATGCTATCTATTCATCAAATGGGAGCTATGAGTATGGTAGGTGGCTTTGATAAAGTTGCCGAAGCTAAACCTTCTTTTGCTGCTTTTATGGCCGATTATGGTACAGTGTTCAGAACAGCTAAACATGGCGCTTTTCACGGATTATTTACGGGTATTTGGTTTGCTTTCCCAATGATTGCTATCAATGGCTTATTTGAAAGAAGGTCATGGAAGTACATCTTCATTCATTCTGGGTACTGGATGGTTTCCTTAACGATTATCGGCGCGATAGTTTGTGGTTGGATGTAGTAAAAAAATAATGGTATAAAAACAAAAAACCTGTTTCGTGAGAAACAGGTTTTTTAATGATATAGAAAATCTACAGATTATGCTTCGAATGGAAGGATAGAAACGTATGATTTATTATCTCTTTTCTTTTGGAACTTAACAACTCCATCAACTTTTGCATGTAAAGTATGATCTTTACTGATGTAAACGTTTTCTCCTGGATTGTGTTTAGAACCTCTTTGTCTTACGATGATGTTTCCAGCAATAGCAGCTTGACCACCAAAAATCTTAACGCCTAAACGTTTTGATTCTGATTCTCTACCATTCTTCGAACTACCGACACCTTTCTTGTGAGCCATGACGTATTGGTTTTAATATTGTTAATTATTCTTTAGTATCTTCTTTTTTAGCTTTTGGAGCTGCCTTTTTAGCTTTTGGAGCTGCTTCAGTTGCTGGCGCTTCCGCTACTACTTTTTCTTTTTTAGGCGCTGCAGCTTTTTTAGCTCCACCTACTGTAATACCTTCAATTACAATTTGAGTAAGATATTGTCTGTGACCGTTTCTCTTTTTGTATCCTTTTCTTCTTTTCTTTTTGAAAATGATAACTTTGTCTCCTTTTAAGTGTTGTAACACTTTGGCTTCTACTGAAGCACCTTCTATAGCTGGGGCGCCTAAAGTTACATTCCCTTTATCGTCAACTAAAAGAACTTTGTCAAAAGAAACTTTTGAACCTTCTTCGTTAGCCAAACGGTGAACATAAACCTTTAAGTCTTTGCTTACTTTAAATTGTTGCCCTGCTATCTCTACGATTGCATACATACGAAATTGTTTTATTAATTTTAAGGTTGCAAATATACAACTAATAATTTACTGTGCAATCCCTTAGTAAAAAAAGTTTTTGGAGCTCTTATTAAGTCATAACAACTGTTAATTTTTTGTCAAACTTGAAATTATGAACATATTCAATTTAAAAAAACTATTTTTGATGTAACAATAATACTAAAGAAGTATCTAATTCAATTTCTTTAGGACTATTAAACCTAAATCTAACTTAAAATTATTAATCTTTATGAAAAAATCTATCATGATGTTAAGTGCTGCATTGATGCTGGGAGGAGTTGCTTCTGCTCAGAAAGTCGCCTTTGAGGAATACGACTTAGACAATGGATTGCATGTAATTTTGCACAACGATCCCTCAGCTCCAACTGTGGTTACTTCGGTAATGTACCATGTTGGTGCCAAAGATGAACAACCAGATCGTACTGGTTTTGCTCATTTTTTCGAACATTTATTGTTTGAAGGAACTGAGAATATTAAACGTGGCGAATGGTTTAAAATCGTTACTGGAAATGGAGGCGTGAACAATGCTAACACTACTGAAGACAGAACGTACTACTATGAAGTTTTTCCTTCAAATAATTTAGAGTTAGGCTTGTGGATGGAAGCAGAACGTTTGCTTCATCCTGTGATTAATCAAATTGGTGTTGATACTCAAAACGAAGTAGTAAAAGAAGAGAAAAGATTGCGTTATGACAATAGTCCATACGGACAAATACTTCCACAAGTAAAGAAAAATATGTTTAAAAATCATCCGTACCGTTGGACAACTATTGGTTCTATGGAACATTTGGATGCTGCTAAACTAGAAGAATTTCAAGCTTTTAATAAAAAATTCTACATTCCAAATAATGCTGTTTTAGTTGTTGCGGGTGATTTTAAACCTGCTCAAGCCAAAGAATGGATTCAAAAATACTTTGGAGTAATTCCAAAAGGAACACCAATCAAGCGTGCTAGTTTTGAGGAAGCTCCAATTACAGAAACGATCAAAGCCAATTTTGAAGATCCAAATATTCAATTACCAATGTTGGTGACTGCCTATAGAACACCTTCAATGAAAACTAGAGAAGCGCGTATTTTGGATATGATTTCGTCAATCTTGAGCGATGGAAAAAGTTCAAGAATGTACAAGAAAATTGTAGACGATAAGAAAATGGCACTCCAAATTGGAGCGTTCAATTACAGTCAAGAAGATCATGGAACCTATATTTTATATGGATTACCACAATCTCCATTTACAGCAGCTAATTTATTAGCCGAAATTGATGAAGAAATTGTGAAGCTTCAAACGGAATTAATTTCTGACAAAGATTTGCAAAAACTACAGAATCAATTTGACAATCAATACGTAAATAGTAATTCAACTATTGAAGGAATAGCTAGTAATTTAGCTACCTATCATTTGTTGTATGGAGATGTAAACTTGATCAACACTGAAATCGAAATGTACCACTCTATTACTGCTGAGGAAATTAGAGAGGTAGCAAAGAAGTATTTGAACCCAAACCAAAGAATGGTGTTGGATTATGTTCCAGTTAAAGATAAATCCCAAAACTAAGAGACATCATGAAAAAATCAATCATAATTTTATCAAGCTTATTTATAACAGCGATAATGCAAGGACAAATCATACCTCAACCGAAATCAGGACCTGCCCCAACAATTAAAATAGGGAAACCAGCGTCTTTTCAATTAAAGAACGGGTTGAAAGTAATGATAGTTGAAAATCATAAATTACCTCGAGTTTCTTTTACTTTAACTTTGGATAATGCTCCTTATACAGAAGGTGCTAAAAAAGGAGTTGCTGATTTGACAAGTAGTCTTATTGGAAACGGAACTAAAAAAATCTCTAAAACCGCTTTCAACGAAGAAATCGATTTTATGGGAGCTAGTATTAATTTTAGTTCCAATGGCGCTTCTGGGAATTCCCTTTCTAAATATTCAGGGCGTGTATTACAATTGTTAGCTGAAGGCGCTTTGAATCCTAACTTCACTCAAGAAGAATTTGACAAAGAAAAAGCGAAAATAATTGAAGGTTTAAAAGCTAATGAGAAAAGTGTTCCAGCTGTAGCTTCAAGAATAAATGATTTCTTGACCTTTGGCAAGGACCATCCTAATGGAGAATATGTTACTGAAACGACAATCAAAAACGTAACTCTTGCTGATGTTGAGGCCAATTACAATTCGTATTTTGTTCCTGAAAATGCGTATTTAATTATAGTAGGTGATGTGAAATTTGCCGAAACTAAAAAAGCCGTAGAAAAATTATTCGGTTCTTGGAAAAAAGCAGCGGCTCCAGTTCAAACCTATACTGAGCCAAAAGACGTAGGATTTTCGCAAATCAATTTTGTAGATATGCCAAACGCTGTTCAATCAGAAGTAGCAGTGGTAAATTTGGTTAACCTTAAGATGACAGATCCAGATTATTTTCCAGCTTTGGTAGCCAATCAAATTCTAGGAGGTGACTTTAATAGTTATTTGAATATGAATTTGAGAGAGGCACATGGATGGACTTATGGTGCCGGATCTAGTATTCGTGGAGACAAACGTCTTACTAAATTTGAAGCTTCAACTCAAGTGCGAAATGCGGTAACGGATAGTACAGTAGTTGAAATTTTCAAAGAGTATAAAAAAATCAGAACTGAGAAAGTTACTGACGAAATGTTAGCTAGTGTGAAAGCCGGTTATATTGGCCGATTTGTGATGCAAATTGAAAAACCACAAACGGTTGCAGGTTATGCGTTACGTATTCAAACACAGAACTTACCAGCTGATTTCTATGAAAACTACATCAAAAACATTAATGCGGTAACTGCTGATGATGTATTGCGAGTAGCTAATAAATATTTCTTGGCAGATAATAGTCGAATTTTAATTGTTGGTAAAGGAGCTGATGTAGTTCCAGCACTTGAAAAATTAAAAATTCCAATTTTGTTTTTTGACAAATATGGAAATGCAGTTGAAAAACCAGTTTTCAAAAAAGAAGTTCCAAAAGGAATGACAGCCAAAACGGTTTTAGATAATTATATTAAAGCTATTGGTGGCGAAAAAGCAGTACTTGCCGTAAAAACGATTGCAATGGTAGGATCAACTACTATTCCGCAAGCGCCAGCCCCTTTAAGTTTTAATTCTAAAATCTCTGTCAAAGGAAAATTAGCTGTGGAAATAGCTATGGGCGGAATGAGCTTGATGAAACAAGTTGTCAATGAAAAAGGTGCTTTCGTAGTTCAACAAGGTCAAAAAGTTGAACTTAAAGGAAATGATTTAGAAGACATGAAAGCAGCTGCTACTCCAATCGAAGAATTGAATTTGTTAAAAAAACCAGAGGTAAGTTTGACAGGAATTGAAACGATCAATGGAACAGAAGCCTATGCTTTGAAAAACGGAAAAACTACCTTGTATTATGATGTTAAATCAGGATTGAAAATAGCGGATGTTATTACAATGGAACAAGGCGGAAAAACGATGAATAAAACCAATTCATATTTAGATTATCGTGAAGTAAAAGGAGTGAAAGTTCCTTTTAATATGATTCAAAATGTCGGTTTTGAATTGAATATTAAAATGACAGATGTTAAAATTAACGAAGGGGTAACCGATGCTGATTTTCAATAAATAACATTTTTAAATAAATTAAAGGCGGTCTTTGTAGATCGCCTTTTTTTATTTCTTTGCCGAAAGGTAAACGCCAATCAATACTACAAACGCGCCTAAGAATTGGATAGGTGTCAGCATTTCGTTGTCTAATAATCCCCAAAAAAATGCTACAATAGGAATTAAATAAGTTACTGAAGTGGCAAACACAGGAGATGATAATTGAATTAATTTGAAGAAGATAATATTTGCAATCCCAGTACCTATAACGCCTAAAATGACAATAAATAGCATTGAATTTTGAACTTGAGGAATTGTAACGACCTCTATGAAGTCTGTAAAATATAAGATCAAAGTTGCAGGTAGTAGTAAAACTAAAAAATTTCCTGTTGTAATACTTAATGGCGCCATGCCTGATAAGTGTTTCTTAATTAAATTCACATTTGTTGCATAACATAATGAAGCAATTAGAATTAAAAGGGCATAGTAATAGTTTTGTTCAGGATGGTTCATTGCTCCGTTCAAAATTAGTAAAGCACTTCCAAAAAGGCCAATAATTACTCCAAAGATTTGGTTGCGTTTAAATTGTAATCCAAAGGCGATACTACCTAAGACCAATGTATTTAATGGAGTTAATGAATTTAATATTGAGCTTACTGAACTGTCAATTTCTGTTTGTGCAATTGCGAAAAGATAAGCCGGGATGAACGTGCCAAAAAATGCAGTAATTGCAATGAATTTCCATTGCTGTAATGATATTTTTGAGATGCTTTTGAATCCAATTGCTAATAAGAAAACACCAGCAAAAAGTATTCGTAACGAACCTAATTGTATTGGGGTTAGTCCAATTAATCCTTTTTTTATTAAAATAAAGGAGCTTCCCCAAATTAAAGAAAGAACGGTTAGAAGTACCCATTTGAGCTGCTTGGATTCCATAAAAATTAGTTTGCGCCAAAATTCTAATTATTTTCTGAAAAGGTCCGCTTTTTTTTGACTAATTTTGTCTGTATTAAAGAAATAAATTTAATTCATTATGAAAATCACAAAAACAATAGTTGCATTGGCATTCATTAGTCTTTTAATGACATCTTGTAAAAAAGAAGCCGCAACAACAGAAACAACTACAGAAAAAACAGCTGAAACCCCTAAAAAAGAAGTAGTAATTGCTGCTGAAAATGTGCAAACGGCTAGTTTTGAAATTGAAGGGATGACTTGTGCAATTGGTTGTGCTAAAACCATCGAGGAAGAATTAGGCGAATTAGAAGGTGTTCAAAAAGCAAAAGTAGACTTTGATTCAAAAAAAGCAACAGTTGTGTTTGATAAAACTATTCAAAATCAAGACAATTTGACTAAAGTAGTTGAAGCGACGGCTGATGGAAAAACATACAAAGTAGTTTTGCCTAAATCATAAACTACATTAAGTTAGTAAATAAAAAAGCATCCTTTTGGGATGCTTTTTTTGTTATTTCCATTTCAAGGTTTCGAGTAATCGTTGCATATCGTTTTTGATATAACTGGCAGCAGGCATAATAGAATCAAAATTAGGTTTTGCATAAAAATAAATCGAACCCGTAACAAAATGTTTCGTGCTATCAGTAGCATAAAATTGAGAATTGGTTGCCGCGTTCCCATCTACTTGATAGAACATTCCAAATACTTTTTGTTTTGTATTTAGAAAAGGTTGTTCTACTATGTCGTCGGCTTTAATTACGTGTTCGTAGGTCAGTTTTTGAGCATCACGTAATAATTTATTGATATTTCCATTTACAGGTTTGTAGCTTAAATAAATGGTCGCCTTCATTTTTGGGTAATGTATGGTAAACCCACACTCTTTTTCGCCTTTAATAATCGCATCTGAATTCATTTCAAATGTATAATGGCATGGGCTTTCAAATTGAGTATAACTGGCTTCTGTGTAGTCTAGTCGCAAATGACTTGCCGGTTTTGGCAAGGTCTCTTTTTTACAACTCAACATTGTTATAGCGATTAGAATGAGTGTTACAAAAAGAATTGATTTTTTAGGCATAGTATATTCTTAAAAAATAGAATAGATTAGAAAGGCAAATCGTTAATAGGTAAATTAGTGTGTTGTGGTTCTGATGGAATTGTCTTGTTGTTTTCGGAATCTTTTTTGGTGTTCAAAAACGTAAATTCTACTACTTGGATTTCTGAGGTATGTTTGGTTGTGCCGTCTTCAGCTTGCCATTGACGAGATTTGATTCGGCCTTCTACATAAATTTTATCTCCTTTAGAAAGGTATTTTTCGCATAATTCTGCAGCCTTATTTCGTACAACTAAATTGTGCCATTCTGTAGAAGTGATCTTCTCGTTCGTTGTTTTATTGATATACACTTCATGAGTAGCCAATTGAAATCGGCCAATACAATTGCCTCCTTCAAAATAATGCAACTTGACTTCGTCTCCAAGATAGCCGATAAGAATCACTTTATTTACTGTTCCATTCATAATGTAGTATTTGATTCAAAGATAGGATTTTTATTTTGCTTCGATAAAATTATGAAGCACGATAGGGAATGGATAGGATTTCAAATCAGTTGAGTTGATTCCGTTTGGCAAGTGACCATTTACTTTTACATTCCAAAATTTGATGTGTAAATGTTGGTGTGACAATTTATGGAGGATACTTTTGGAATTTTCTTCTCCTATAGAAACAATATCAAAGTCTTGAAAATTGGTTTTTACCTGCTCTGAAAGCGTATCAAAGTTTTCTTCTTTTTCGGTTTCAATTAAAGGGAATTCATAAAGGTTGTGCCAAATACCTTTGTCCGTTCTTTTTTGAATAATGGTGTTGGCCAGATCATCTAAAAAGATGAGGTAATTGAAAAATCGGTTTCTAACTTTTAGTTTTTTCAATTTTATAGGTAGTAAGTCAACTTTCTTTTTTTGCAAAGCCGCACAGCTTTGGTTAAAAATACAATCAGAACAATTGGGACTTTTTGGAACGCATTGTAAGGCGCCAAATTCCATTATGGCTTGATTAAATAACGCCGGATTTTCATTTGGAATTAATTGCATAGCCAAAGCACTGAATTCCTTTTTGGCGGAAGCCGAAGCAATATCGGTTTCAATATCAAAATAGCGCGAAAGCACTCTAAAAACATTCCCGTCCACAACTGGAACTACTTCGTTGTAAGCAAATGAGGCAATGGCTGCAGCGGTATATTCGCCAATTCCTTTTAATTGAAGTAAGTCTTTGTAGTTATTTGGAAAAACGCCGCCAAGTTCGTTTGCAATAAATTGAGCGGTTTGATGCAAGTTTCTAGCTCGAGAATAATAGCCCAATCCTTGCCATAATTTCAATACTTGTTCTTCATGGGCATTGGCCAAATCAAAAACGGTAGGAAAAGCTTTTGTAAACGAAAAAAAATAAGGCATTCCTTGCGCCACTCGCGTTTGTTGCAGCATAATTTCTGAGAGCCAAATTGGGTATGGATTAGTGGTATTTCGCCAGGGTAAATCGCGTTTATTTTGTAAATACCAATCTATCAATAACTTAGAAAAATCCATTGTTAATTATTTGTTTGCAAAAGTAAAAGTTTATGTGATTAAAATTTAATGAATTAGCTTGAATAATTGTTTTTTTAATTCATATATTTGCAAACTCAAAAAAAAGTACAACATTTATAAATTAAGGAAAGAAAATGACGAAAGCAGATATCGTAGCGAAAATTTCAGAGAAATTAGGTCTTGAAAAAGGAGATGTTCAGGCAACTGTAGAAACATTTATGAATGAAGTGAAAACTTCATTAGAGACTGGAGATAACGTATATTTAAGAGGTTTTGGAAGTTTTATCGTAAAAACAAGAGCTGAAAAAACGGGTAGAAACATTTCTAAAAATACAACCATAAAAATACCTGCTCACAACATTCCTGCTTTTAAACCGGCAAAAGTTTTTGTAGAAGGCGTAAAAATCAATAACGAAGCAAAATAAAAGAATAATTAATCATAAAATCTACAAGATATGCCAAGTGGTAAAAAAAGAAAGAGACATAAGGTAGCGACGCACAAACGTAAAAAAAGAGCGAGAGCTAACCGTCACAAGAAGAAAAAGTAGTTTTAAACTACTTTTTTCTTTTTAAACGTTCATTGAAATCGAAAATTAGTAATCAGTCCTCAGTTTTTAGTATTCAGCATGCTGAATGTAGAGAACTGTCCGCGGCTAGCTAGTTTTCCCCGGGTTCAATACCTGTTAAAAATATTGTTTAATCCATCCTTACTATAAGTTGTAGTTGATGGTTGTTCGTTATTGGTCTTTTCAAATAACAAATAGTCAGCGATAAACAACCCATTGTTCGGATAAAAATGTACAGCGTGAATAAAGAATTAATCATTCGATCCAGTTCAGAAGCCGTAGATTTTGCCTTATTAAAAGATGGAAAACTAATTGAATTACACAAGGAAGAAGAAAAAAGCAACTTTCAAGTTGGTGATATTTTTATTGCCAAAATCAGAAAACCTGTTGCTGGATTAAATGCTGCTTTTGTGAATGTTGGCTTCGAAAAAGATGCCTTTTTACATTATCATGACTTAGGTCCTAATTTAGCTTCCCAACTGAAATTCATAAAACTTGTAAGCGCAGGTAAATTAAAAGATTTCTCCCTAAAATCATTTCAGTTTGACAATGAAATTGATAAAGATGGTACCATTACAGATGTTTTGAGTGCCAATCAATCAATTTTAGTGCAAGTCGTAAAAGAACCAATATCAACCAAAGGGCCAAGAATTAGCGCTGAGCTTTCTCTTGCCGGACGTTTTATTGTGTTAGTTCCTTTTTCTGACCGTGTTTCTATTTCTCAAAAAATAGAAGACAAAAAAGAAAAGGATCGTTTGAAAAGACTCGTACAATCAGTCAAACCAAAAGGATTTGGTGTTATTGTTCGCACAGTAGCCGAAGGCAAAAATACAGCCGAATTAGAAAAAGATTTGCAGAACCTGCTTAGCAGATGGACTGCAATGTGTAAGAAATTACCAACTGCTCATCATCCGTCAAAAGTATTAGGAGAGCTCAATAGAGCGTCTTCAATATTAAGAGACGTATTTAACGATACCTTTAGTGGTATTCAAATTGATGATGAAGAGTTGTACCAACAAACCAAGGATTATGTGCAAGAAATTGCACCATCCAAAGAATCAATTGTGAAGTTTTATCAATCCAATGATACTCCCATTTTTGAGAAATACAATATAGAGAGACAAATCAAGACTTCGTTTGGAAAAACGGTTTCTATGAGTAAAGGGGCTTACCTTATTATCGAACATACCGAAGCTTTACACGTTATTGACGTGAACAGTGGAAATCGTTCGAATAAAGCTTCTAATCAAGAAGACACCGCCATGGAAGTGAATATGATTGCTGCCGCCGAAATAGCAAGACAATTGCGTCTTCGCGATATGGGCGGAATCATCGTAGTTGATTTTATTGATATGGCGAATCCTGAAAATCGCAAAGTATTATTCGACTTCTTACGAGAAGAAATGAGTGATGATAAAGCCAAACACAAGATCTTACCGCCAAGTAAATTTGGATTAGTTCAAATTACTCGTCAACGCGTAAGACCAGAAATGAATATTAAAACTAGAGAAGAAGATCCAAATAATGAAAGCGGCGAAATTGAAGCGCCAATTCTTATCATTGACAAGATTACTTTAGATCTAGAAAGACTAGTTAAAAGTCATCAATCAGTTGTACTTAATGTACATCCGTTTGTGGCCGCATACCTTACCAAAGGTTTTCCATCAATACGTTCAAAGTGGTTCTTTGAACATAAAAAATGGGTGAAAATCATACCACGTGACGCTTACACGTATTTAGAATACCATTTCTTTGACAAAAAAGGAAATGTTATTTCAGAATAAAAACAGAAACCGCCTTTCGAAAGAGAGGCGGTTTTTTTATGCTTTAGTGTGAGATTATTTAATACTTATTTTCTACGCTCTGCAAAAAATTGTTTCATCAATGCACCTGCTTCTTCAGCTAATACTCCTGAAACTACTTCAGTTTTTGGATGTAATTGGGTTCCCATTACGGTACAGCCCCTTTGCTCGTCGCTTGCGCCATAAACAATTTTGGAAATCTGGCTCCAATACAACGCTCCAGCACACATTTGGCAAGGCTCTAACGTAACATACAAAGTACAATCTTTCAAGTATTTTCCACCCAAAAAATTAGCAGCGGCTGTAATGGCTTGCATCTCGGCATGAGCCGTAACATCATGCAATAACTCGGTTAGATTATGACTGCGCGCGATGATAGTATTGTTGATCACAATAACTGCCCCTACAGGAATTTCGCCTTTATCAAAAGCCATCTCAGCTTCTTGTAAGGCTTTCTTCATAAAATAGGTGTCGTTGAAAGGGTTTTCCATTTGGCAAAAATAAGAATTCAATTTGTACATTTGCACCATGTCAAACAATTTACTTTCAAGCATTAACAGTCCTACAGATTTACGTCAACTCGATGTGTATCAGTTGCCGAAATTGGCTCAAGAACTACGCGACTTCATTATTGATGTCGTTTCGGTAAAAGAAGGGCATTTGGGCGCTAGCTTGGGAGTAGTAGAATTAACCATTGCCTTGCATTATGTTTTTGACACACCTAACGATTGTTTGATTTGGGATGTTGGGCATCAAGCCTATGGTCACAAAATTGTGACAGGCCGAAGAGCAAATTTTCATACCAACAGGCAACTTCACGGGATTTCCGGTTTTCCAAAACGAAGCGAAAGTGAGTACGACGCTTTTGGCGTAGGCCATTCGTCTACTTCTATTTCTGCCGCTTTGGGAATGGCAATTGCCGCCAATTTGAAAGGGGATATTGAAAGACAACATATAGCAGTCATTGGCGATGCTTCGATTGCTTCGGGAATGGCTTTTGAAGGATTGAATCACGCGGGAGTTACCGATGCTAATTTATTAGTGATTTTAAATGATAACGCAATTGGTATTGATCCAAGTGTGGGTGCTTTGAAAAACTATTTGACAGCAGTCAAAGAAGGAAAAAATCCAAGACAAAATAATATGATTAAGTCCTTGAATTTTGATTATTCAGGGCCTATAGACGGCCATGATATTCAGGCGGTTATTCATGAATTAGAACGTCTCAAAAAAGTAAAAGGACCAAAGTTTCTCCATATCATTACCACCAAAGGAAAAGGATTACAACAAGCAGAAGAGAATCAGGTGCAATACCATGCGCCAGGAAAATTTGATGCTAATACAGGAAATATTATTCCAAAATCAGATGAAAATCTGCCGCCAAAATACCAAGATGTTTTTGGCGAAACTATCTTGGATTTGGCTCAAAAGAATGAAAACATCATTGGAATCACTCCCGCAATGCCAACGGGAAGTTCACTTAAGTTAATGATGGATGCTTTTCCTAAACGTGCTTTTGACGTGGGAATTGCCGAACAACATGCGGTTACTTTGGCAGCTGGAATGGCAACCCAAGGAATGATCGTTTTTTGTAATATCTATTCTACATTTTTACAAAGAGCTTACGATCAAGTAATTCACGATGTAACCTTACAAAATTTACCAGTTATTTTTTGTTTGGATCGTGCAGGTTTAGTAGGTGAAGATGGTGCTACTCATCATGGCGTTTTTGATTTAGCTTATTTACGATGTATTCCGAATTTAATAGTCTATTCGCCAAGAAATGAAACAGACTTACAAAATATTTTATATACGGCGCAATTAGGATTAGATCATCCTATTGCAATTCGCTATCCTAGAGGTCGCGGACAAAATTGTCATTGGAAATCACCCTATCAACAAATAGCTATTGGCCAAGGCCAATGTATACAAGAAGGAACTCAACTAGCCGTTTTATCCAATGGAACCATTGGGAATAATGTAACGCAAGCTTTGGAAAATTTAAATCTTCCAAATACTATTGCACATTTTGATTTTCCTTTTGTAAAGCCATTAGACGAAGCGCTTTTACATACTATTTTTTCAAAATTTGAAATGGTTATTACTATTGAAGATGGAGTTGTTAGTGGTGGATTTGGAAGTGCTGTATTAGAATTTGCGGCAGCAAATAATTACCATTCCAAAATACAGTTACTAGGTGTTCCGGATGAATTTATTGAACAAGGAACCATTTTGGAATTACAACAATATTGTAAAATTGACGTTAGTAGTTTGCAAAGTTTTTTTCAAGAACTGCTCAACAATTAAAGATATAAACAAAGTATAATGAGGTTAGGATTTTCTTTTTTTCTATTTCTTTTTTCGGTTTCGATCTTTGCTCAAGAAGTAATTGATGCCAAAATACCCGATACGACCTCGCATTGGACCAAAAAAAATAGAGTAGGATTTGATATTTCAGAAATTGCATTTGTGAACTGGAGTGCCGGAGGGAATAGTGCTATTTCGGGTTTGTTGAAAGGGGATTTCTCCAGAATTTATGCCAAAGGAAATCAAAAATGGGTCAACGATTTATCCATTCGTTATGGTCTAAACAAACAAGATGGTTTTGAGATGCGAAAGACAGACGATGCCATTCAAATCAACTCGACTTTTGGTTATAGAAAAGATACGATTACCAATTGGTATCATTCGGCTAAATTTAATTTTAACACTCAATTTACTAATGGATATGCGTATCCAAATACGGACAAAGCGATTTCTAGATTGTTTGCTCCTGCGTATTTTTTTCTGGGTGTAGGTGCTGAAAATGCGAGTAAATCAAAGCATAGAGTGTTTTATATTTCTCCGTTTACGTTCAAAAACACTTTGGTATTAGACCAGCGACTGGCCAATCAAGGAGCTTTTGGGGTTACCAAAGCACAGTACGATGCTAACGGAAATATGATTATCAATGGTAAAAGATCAAAAACAGAATTGGGGTTTTTATTCACCAGTTATTATAAAAAAGATATAGTTAAGAATGTCATATTAGTTAATAGATTGGTCCTGTACTCCGATTACATTAATAACTTTGGGAACATTGATATTGATTATGATTTTATGCTAGATCTAGTTGTCAATCAATATATAAGGGCAAATATTGGTGCGCGAATTATATACGACGATGATATTAAGGCTAAAGAAGAAGTAAATGGCAGTCAGATTACGGTAGGTCCAAAACTTCAATTAAAACAAATGTTGGGTATTGGTCTTGTGTATACTTTTTAAACGACCATTAAATTACATCCTCGAATATCAGAATGGTCAAATCGACCTAATACTTCAAAACTACCGTTACTATATTTTTTGCCCAAATCTTGTGTAGCAATGAACGAACAGGAATTGATATTGGCCAAGTCAATTACATTGATCCCGCCTGTTTTTCCCTCTCTAACATAGGATAAAGCATCTTCGGTGTCGCGAATACTAATTTGCATCCAGGAAGGGCATTCAAAAATTCCGTCACCTAAAGAATAGGCTTGCGACAGTAATTCCGTCATTCCATATTCCGAATGGATGGACTTCACCCCAAAGCCATTACAAAGCTGTTGGTGCAATTCTTCGCGAATCATCTCCTTGCGTTTGCCTTTCATACCACCTGTTTCCATGATAATAGTATTTTCTAACTGGAAAGAATGTTTTTCGATTAAATCTAGTAAAGCATAAGTGACGCCAATTAAAATCACATTTTGACCTGATTGGTCCAACTGAATTATTTTTTCAATAAGTTCATCGTAATTATGCAAGTAAAATCCACTTTCAGGATGATTAGATAGTTGAATTAAATCATCCACCATATGGATTAATGAGGAGCCTTCTCGCTCTAAATAGGAGGGAAGTAAAGCCAATACTACATAATCTTCAATGTTGCCATAGAATTGTGAAAATCCTTTGCGGTAGCTTTCTTCATAAATACTGACATCAGTAACTAAATGTTGGCTCGTAACCATTCCAGTTGTACCGCTGCTTGTGAAAGTAGTTAGGATAGGATTGGAATTTGACACTACTTCGTGACTTTTAAAAAATTGAATGGGTAAAAAAGGAATCTGTTGGATGGTTTTTACCTTTTGAACATCGGTCTTTAAGAAATCGCAAAATTCACGATACACCAAATTATTCTCGTATTGAAAACGGAATACTTTCAAAGCCATTTTGTCAAATTGCTTTTGATTATTACTAGTGAATATATCGTGAGTTGAAATCAAGAATTATTTTTTCACAAAAGTAATTGAAATAAATGGGAAAATAAATGGGTATGAAACATACCTTTTATGGTAGCAAATTTATCGAATAATTAATTTTCGTGTGGCAGTGCTTTCTTCCTCTCTTATTTTGATAATGTATACGCCAGGAGAAAGAGACGAGATGTTTAATTCTCTAGTATTTAATTGAGTATAAAACACTTTTTTGCCTAAAACATCAAAAATTTGGATTTCTTTTTCTGCATCATTTTTTGTTGCAATGTACACTTTCCCATTAGTTATAGGATTAGGATACAAGCTCAAACCTTCAATGGCAGACTCTTGTATTTTGGATTGCTGTTTAACGTCTTGTGCCTTGGCACTAGAAACAATTAACAGCAAAAACAGAAAAGGGATGTAGTACAACTTCTTCATGTTCTGAAAGTAACAGTATAAAAGTACTATTTTTTTCTACAGAAATACTAAAATGGATAAAAAATCGTTTGGTCAAAAAAAATGTATTTTTTTTAAAATTAATTTAACATTGCAAACAATTACAAATCAAATACTTAACTACTAATTTAATTGAAAATCGTATAGATTTGTGTTTCAATGTTACCAAATTGTTAAGTAAATGTTTGGTAGATGTAAATTAATGTCTATATTTATTATCGATTTATTAACAATTAAAACCTAACAAAATGAAAAAAATTATGATGATCGCAGTGTTAGTAGTATCTAGTGTAACTTTTGCGCAAAATAGAGAGCCTAAATTAGAAGAAGTAAACGGTTTAGTTAAAGCAACATATTATCACGAAAACGGAGAAATCCAACAAGTAGGATTTTTTGCTGATGGTAAATTAGAAGGAAAATGGGTTTCTTACAATGAGAATGGTGTAAAGATTGCTATTGCTGAATATGCAAAAGGTGAAAAAGTAGGTAACTGGTTTTTCTGGAACAATGAAGGACTTTCTGAAGTTGATTTCTCTAAAGACAGTATTTTATCAGTTAAAAAATGGAGCAAAGGAACAGTTGCTTTAAATTAATCTTGTAGTAGATTAATAGAAAAACCCCTGTTAGGTATTCCTAACAGGGGTTTTTTAATTTATGGAAGAACCTATTGAATTAAATTCACACCATTTACTGTTGCCCAAGCACCTGCAGTTAAACTAGCACCAGTTGCTGAAGAGCTAAGAGTATAGTTAGCTGTAGGGAAATTAACTGTTATTGTACCTACTGTAGCAAATTGAGTTGTATTGTCATTAATTTTAACCGAAGTCAATTTAATTTTACCCTCATTTACTTGTGTGTTAGCATTAGCATCTTGTATACGAACTGCTGTTGCTCCTGTTGTAGTATAACCAGAAATCACAATATTTGAAAAATGACCATTCCCGTGTTTTTTAAACTGGATTGCATCGTATTCAGCTGCAGATGAACCTCCTTCTGTAACTGTTCCAGCGGCTCTTTTTAAAGTAATATTAGAAACTACTGGGTAGTAAGCATTGTTATTATTTGAAGCTTCGATTTCCATTCCAAAGTTTCCTGTTGTCACTTGGTAAGCGTACCAATTGGTGTTGTTTTCACCTTTCCAACCGTCTTGCCAGTCAAAAGAATCATCAAAATTTCCGTATGAAATTAAATTTTTAGCGCTTACAGTTCCACCATAAAATTCGTAACCATCATCAGCACCTTTATAAGACACTAAATTCTCTAAAATAGTTCCGGAACCTACAGAATAAAATGAAAATCCATTCATTTCACTTGTACCATCTGTAATCTTTTTTCCAGCATATTCAACTCTAACATAACGTAAAGTACCTCCGTTATGGGTAGCATTAGTACCACCATAAGTTAAGTTCAAACCATCTTCTGATGTTTTAGTAGTTACGGCTCCTGCTCCATTTATTGGTGCATCACCATACATAATTATTCCACCCCAAGCCCCTGGTGTTGCTGAAGGTTCAGTTAATACGATTGGTTGAGTAGCTGTGCCATTCATTATTAATTTACCACCATTTTTAACTACTAGTGCATCTACACCATCAGCTGCATTTGCAGTAATAGTTGACCCTGCGTCAAAAGTTACAGTAACTCCAGATTCAATAGTTACAATTCCTTTTAATGTGTAATTTCCAAAAGCAATAGTTCTATTTGAAGTGATAGAACCTGTTAATTCTCCAACTACTGGTATTTGAGTTGTGTCTTCATCATCAGTTGTTGAACATCCTGTAAAAGTTAAAGCTAAAATTGATAAGCTTAAAATTAATTTTTTCATTGTTTAATTTGTTTATTTAAATTATTAAGGCAAATGTATTTGACTTGTATTTTATTAATGTATAGTAATTGTTATAAAATTGTTAGTCGTTGAATAATTAATAGTTTCCTGAATGTTACTTAATTGTAAACAAAAAAGAGCAGTGATTAACTGCTCTTAATTTGTTTAGAAAGAATAACTCAAGTTAGTTGAAAACCCAATTCCTCTTTGGTATGATTGAAGCAAGTAAGATGCTTCGTCAATAGAAATCTTATTGTTGGTTCCTAACTCTCTTTTGTAAATAGGATCTAGTATATTATCTACTGAGAATTTAAAATTCCATTTTTTATTGATAACACTACTCCAAACAAAATCTAATTTATGAAATGGTTTTTCATAGATATGATCGTATCCAGCAATTCCAACTGCAAAAATTCGTTCTCCATAAACACTGTATACTAATGAAGCTGTATTTTTCCATGTATCCCCTGAATTAAATTCATATTTAATGTCTGAATTTACTAACCAATCAGAGGCTCCTTGTAATTTTCTCTTTTCAAAAGTATCAAAATACCCACTTCTATTTTTATTTACTGTTGCTTCTGTAAACATTAATGAGGTATTAAATCCGAATGCGAATCCTTTCAAATTATCATTAATACGTGATAATTGAACTAAGAACTCAAATTCTGCACCAAATAATTGTGCACTTTTATTGTTAAAGTAAGTTATTGTTTGTCCACTACCTGTTGCGCTAGATTGTATTGTTCTTTCAATCGGATTGTCAATATATTTGGCAAATACTGTAGCAGCAAATAATTCTTTGCTAGTTGGGAAAATTTCAAATTTAAAATCAGCATTATAATTTTCACTGTTAATTAGGTCTGAATTTCCTCTTTCAGTTGTTCCATCAGCATTAATTAAGTTAATATCAAGACTTTCAAAAAGAACTGGTTTAGTATACGTTTTTGAAGCTGTAAAACGAATATTACTTTTTTCTGAAGCTACATATTTAACATTTAAAGAGGGTAAAATATATAATTTTTCAACTGTCTTTTTTCTGTATGGGCTTGAGATTGGATCAGAAATCGTTCTGAATTTGTATTCACGAATTGTATTTTCTGCTCTAAGTCCAGTGTTAATTTCTAATTTATCATTTAAATGAAGCAATAAATTCGTGTAAACCCCATCAGCTCTTTGAAAAACTTTTGTTTTGTATTCACTTGAAGATTCTTCTTGAAAAAACAATCTATTATTCGCTACATCACTTTGAATAGTTGACTCTACTTCATTAATATTCACAATAGTTGGGATAGAAGCTCCGTTTGGTTTACCAAAGGCAAATCTAAATTTAGAAATCATATATTCAGCAAAACCATTGTATCCAATAGACAATTTATTTTGTTTGTCTTCGTTTTTACCAAATTTCAAGTTGTATTCTAGTTTTCCTGATAAATGGAAATTATTGTCGATGTTGAAAAATTGACGAATTAAATTGTTAGCACCATATTGAGTTTCAACTTGAGTTTCATTAATTTTTCTACCAGTAACAAATTTTCTATCTGGTTGATTGTAATTAGTTCTTGTATAAGATATACCTCCGTTTACAGAATGTTTGTCATCAGCAGTGATTTTATAATTTCCAAACAATTGGTTCGAGAAATATTGTGACTCTTCATACTGGTTCAAACGGATAAACTCATTTGGATTTTGAATTGCAGTTCTAGTGTAACCCAATTGATCTTGGATACTATTTTCGGTTGATTTTAAATACAAACTATTAGTAAATAAATTTAAACGACTTGATTTATATTGCAATCCAAATAATACAGAAGATTGAGTTGAAAATTTGTATTGAACTCTATTTAAATTGTTATCGTAAATCCCTTGTCCTTGAGAAAATGTTCTATCAACACCTTCTCTAATTTGGTATTTATTGTCAAAATTAGTAGCGAAATTGTAATATAATTTATTGTCACCAATTTCGAACTTATCTGTATGGCTAACTCCAAAACTTGTATTTAAAGGAGCTTGTTTTTTGGTTACATTCCAAGTAGATTGATAATCATTACTTATTCTAGCTGATGGTTTAGTTCCATAAGCTGCAGGCATTGTTCTTTCCTGACCTCCAAATCCAAAGAAGCTATTTGTATTAGTTGCATCACTTGAAATTAAAAAATCACTTAAGTTATTATTAGTTGTAAAACCTGTTCCAAATGATATTTTAGTTTGACTTTCGGTTGGTTGAGAAGTTGTTACGTCAATAGTAGCTCCTGCGAAATCACCATATAGATTAGCATTAAATGTTTTGTAAACATCCATAAATCCAACAACATCTGTTGGGAATTGATCTAATGGAATTATCTTTTTAAATGGACTGTTAGACGGTACCGCTAAGTTATTTAAAAGTAAATTATTGTATCGATCCTCTAAGCCTCTAATAAATAACCCTTTTGATTCAACTTTAGAAATACCAGTGATCTTTGTTAATCCTTCTTCAACGTCACTAATACCCTTTGCAGAAAGCTCTTGTGCACCAATACTTTGTTTTATTGCTGCTGCATTTTTTTGATCTAAAAGTAAAGCTGTGGCTTTTTCTCTATTTGCTTTCGCTTTAACCACAACATCTTTTAAAGTGTAGTTGCCAGAGCCTAAAGTTTTATTAATAACAAGTGTTTCATTCGCTTTTACAGTGATTGGCATTTCAATGTTTTCATAACCTACAAAGCTAAATTGAATAGTATAGTTACCAGCAGCAAGATTAATGCTGTATTTTCCATCGATGTCAGTATTTACTCCGATGGTTGTTCCTTTAATAAGCACATTGGCAAAAGGAAGGGGTTGGTTTTTTGATTCTTTGTCTAAAAGCGTACCTGTAACTGTACCTTTGGTTTGTGCGAAACTAATTGCACAAATAAATAATGTAATTAATACAAATTTTAATTTCATTTTAATAGTTTTAATTTTCCTGCAAATTAACCGCGGCAATGTTGTTTCGAGGTTATCACTTTGTTATATTTTCAATAACTTAATATTACCAAATTGTTACTAGATTAAATTTAGGTTAACTCGATTTTCGGTGTGTAAATTTCTATATATTTACAACTTGTTAATCTAAATAAGTATAACTTAGATTCAAATAAAAGAAACTATGGCAAAGAATAAAGCTAAAATCTTATTGGTCGATGATGAACCAGATATTTTAGAGATTGTGGGGTATAATTTATCTCAAGAAGGATATCAAATTAGTACTGCTTCTAATGGAAAAGAAGCCGTTGCTAAAGCTAAATCAGAGTTGCCAGATTTAATTATTATGGATGTCATGATGCCTGAAATGGATGGGATTGAGGCTTGTGAAATTATTAGAAAATTGCCTGAATTGCCTAATGTAATTATTACCTTTCTAACGGCTCGTAATGAAGATTACACCCAAGTGGCTGGTTTTGACGCAGGTGCTGATGACTATATTAGTAAACCGATCAAGCCAAAATTATTGGTAAGTAAAGTAAATGCTTTGTTACGACGCTTTAATGATCAACAAAAAAATGTGGGGACTTTAAGTGTTGGCGGGATCGAAATCAATCGTGAAGAATACATCATCATTAAAGATGGAATCGAAATATCATTACCAAGAAAAGAATTTGAATTGTTCTATTTATTAGCCTCTAAACCTGGTAAAGTATTCAAAAGAGAAGAGATTTTAGATACAATTTGGGGGAATGATGTAATTGTTGGAGGAAGAACAATCGACGTTCACATCAGAAAGTTAAGAGAAAAAATAGGAGATGATTATTTCAAAACTATCAAAGGAGTTGGTTACAAATTAGAAGTGTAATCACTTTTTAAAAAAAGTAGTACTTTAGACAACGCATTTATTGCGTTGTTTTTTTATTTAATACAGTTATGGCCGTTAAAAAAAGTTTCAAGAAAAATTATCAATTTGCCCTTAAATCATCTTCCTTAATAAGTTTGTTTACCACACTTTTGGGAATGATTTTAATGCGATTTACCTTGCAGCAAGATAAAAATGCGGTTCTTATTTACGGTTTGATCTATTTTACTGTAGTATTTGTTTTTTCTTTTTTGGTTTTGCAATACCGAATCGAACGTTTTATTTACAGAAGGATTAAACAAATTTATGATGACGTTGCAATACTTGAATCATCTACTATGGGAAGTCAACCTATAGCAACCGATATGGAAACGCTATCTAGAAAAGTAAAGAAATTTGCCTCGGATAAAAAATTGGAGATTGAAATGTTGCAAATAAGAGAGCAATACCGTAGAGAATTTTTGGGGAATGTTTCCCACGAATTAAAAACACCATTATTTACAGTTCAGGGTTATTTGTCTACACTTACTGATGGCGCTTTTTCGGATAAAACAATTCTAAAAAAGTATTTGGATCGCGCTGAAAAAGGAGTTGAACGATTAATTTATATCGTAGAAGATTTAGATATGATTAGTAAACTGGAATCGGGCGAGTTGAATTTAGAAATTTCAGAATTTGATGTTGTCAACTTGATTCAAAGTGTGGTAGACATGTTAGAAATGAAAGCCACTAAAAAGAACATCACACTTGTAATAGAACATAATAATAAACCAATGTGGGTAGCAGCCGATAAAGATAAATTGCAACAAGTGATTATCAATTTAATTGTAAACTCAATTAAATATGGAAGAGAAGGGGGTGAAACGGAGATTTCAGTAACTGGATTTACAAGTAAAAAATTCTTAGTGCGTATTACTGATAATGGAGAAGGAATTGAGTCACAAAATATCCCTCGCCTTTTTGAACGATTCTATAGGGTAAATAAAAGTGGTTCTCGTTCAGAAGGAGGTTCTGGTTTAGGATTGTCTATTGTAAAACATATTGTCGAAGCACACAAACAAAAAATATATGTTGAAAGTGAATACGGCGTTGGCTCTGAATTTTCATTTACAATTGACAGAGCTGCCAAAAAAAAATAGAGACACCAATAGCCCGAAACATCAATAAATTAGTGTTAATTTTAATTAAATTAATGTTGATCCTACAAGATTAATTCTATTTTTGTTGTAATGAAAAAACTAGCTAGTATATTACTTTTTTTATTCGTTTTATTTTTAATAACACCTACCGTTGTAAGTGCGATTGAAAATGATGGGGATATTTCGGTAGTGTCCAATTTTTCAGAAGAAGAACAGGTTCAAAAAGACATCAAGCTGGTTTTTTATTTTGAGTTAATGCCAAATAGGCTCTCTTTGCCTTCGGTAACAAATGAATTTGTATCTTTTGAGAATACATTAAAACACAACGATATTTCATTAGGAATTTTTATACCACCACCAGAACTAAGTTAAAACACTCTTTATTTTAAAGCGAATTGTTTTAAAACCAGTCGATACACTTTTAAAATCGCGCTTTGTTTTTATTTATAATTTAGTTCAATATCATGTCAAAAAATAATAATCTTTTTGCCAACCTTAAATCTGATTTCGCTTCCGGTTTAGTGGTTTTTTTGGTGGCGCTACCTTTGTGTTTAGGAATTGCAATGGCTTCAGGAGCCCCTTTGTTTTCTGGAATTATTTCCGGAGTTATTGGAGGAATCGTGGTCGGTTATCTGAGTCAATCTCATATTAGTGTTTCGGGTCCAGCAGCAGGATTAACTGCTATCGTATTAACCGCGATTACTGATTTAGGAGCATTTGACGTATTTCTAACGGCTGTTTTTATAGCGGGTTTATTTCAGTTGGCTCTTGGTTTCTTGAAAGCAGGAACGATTTCAAATTATTTTCCAACCAATGTTATTGAAGGAATGTTAGCCGGTATCGGGATCATTATAATTATGAAACAATTACCTCATGCCGTTGGTTTTGATAGTGATTTTGAAGGCGATCAATCTTTTATTCAGGCTGATGGCAGCAATACTTTTTCTTCTTTGTTTCATATTCTTAATTATGTGCAATTAGGTTCAATCGTGATTTCGATATTGTCATTGGGTATTTTGATCGCTTGGGATAAGATTTCATTTCTAAAGAAATTAAAATTAATTCCGGGAGCTTTAGTGGCAGTTATCGCTGGAATCGTGTTGAATGAATTTTTTATAAGTTCAGGAAGTAGTTTGGCTATTGCCAAAGAACATTTGGTCTCATTGCCTGTCCCTTCTTCATTTGAGGATTTCAAGCAAATTATTGTAACTCCTAATTTCAATGGGTTTTTAAATCCAAAAGTGTGGGTAGTTGGACTTACTATAGCAATTGTAGCTTCTATTGAAACTTTATTGTGTATTGAAGCTTCGGATAGAATGGATGTTCAAAAACGATATACGAATACGAATGTTGAATTAAAAGCACAAGGCGTTGGAAATATTATTAGTTCGCTTATGGGCGGATTGCCTATGACATCTGTTGTAGTGCGTTCTTCTGCGAATAATAATGCGGGTGCCAAAACAAAAATGTCAGCAATTATACATGGTGTTTTACTTTTAATTAGTGTACTTTCTATTCCGTTTTTGTTGAATAAAATACCCTTAGCTACTTTGGCTGCTGTTTTACTTTTGGTAGGGTATAAATTGGCAAAACCAGCTACTTTTATTCATTTTTGGCACAAAGGAAAATACCAGTTTATTCCGTTTATAGCGACTTTAATTGCGGTAGTATTTACTGACTTGTTAAAAGGGGTTGCGCTGGGAATGATCATTAGCGTAGTATTTATTTTAAAAGGAAATTTAAAAAGAGCCTATATTTTTAGAAAAGAAGAATATGCTGATGGTGATGTAATTCATATCGATTTAGCTCAGGAAGTTTCGTTTTTGAATAAAGCAGCTATCAAGCAAACATTACAATCAATTCCTGGAAATTCTAAGGTAATTATAGATGCTAAAGACACGATTTATATTGCGCATGATATTTTAGATTTGATCCATGAATTCAAATCCATTAGAGCTAAAGAGGATCATATTAAAGTTAAATTGAAAGGCTTTAAAAAAGAATACCAATTAGAGAATAGCGATGACAACCATGTGACTATCGTCCATGAATACGATGCATTGAAAAGGGTTATGGTTGAAAAAGAAGTCAAACATTTCGATCAAAAATAAATACTTCAACCAGAAAAAGTTTAATACCTTTAAAATAAAATTAAAATGAAAGAATTCTATAAAAAAATACTAGATAATAATAAAAAGTGGGTAGAAGAATCATTGGAATTGGATCCCAATTATTTTGAAGATTTAGCCAAAGGACAAACACCTCCCTTATTGTGGATAGGCTGTTCAGACAGTAGAGTTCCTGCAAATGAAATCATTGGTGCAAAGCCGGGAGAAGTATTCGTGCATAGAAATATTGCCAATATGGTGATCCACTCCGACATGAATATGTTGAGCGTATTGGATTATGCAGTCAATGTTCTTAAAGTAAAACATGTATTAGTTTGTGGACATTATGGTTGTGGTGGAGTTAAAGCAGCTATGGGAAATGATTCTATAGGCATAATCGACAATTGGATTCGTCATATCAAAGATGTATATCGTTTGCACAATCATTATCTAGATTCTATTCTAGATGAAACGGAACGCTTTAACAAATTTGTTGAACTGAACGTGAAAGAACAAGTATTTGATTTAGCAAAAACATCGATCGTACAGTCAGCCTGGAAAAAAGGACAAGAATTAACCTTGCACGGTTGGGTGTACGGATTAAATTCAGGATTTGTTACAGATCTTGAAGTAAATATTAGTTCCGATAAAGATTTAGATGATGTGTATCAGTTAAAATTTTAATTCAAGATGAGAAAGATATTTGTAATTCTAGCTGTGTTTATCGCTGTTTCAATTACAGCTCAAACACATGAAATACTCAAGCATAACGGAGAAAAAGTATTGATTAATTATATCAAAACAGATACTAATTTAATTTACTTTTCCAATCCAAATTCTTCAGAAGAAGGAAAAATTAGTACTTATGCAGTACAATCACTCAAAGACCAATCTTCAGGGCTTATTCAGGTTATTTCTTCGAAAGTTGACATCAATAAAGGATTCGTTTTTTTGAAAAATAATGAGATTTCTGGTCTTAAAAAAGTAGCTACTACTTCTGTTTTTCTTGGAAGGCCAAAAGGAATGTCCTTTAACGATTTGAGCGTTTTGAAAAAAAGAAGATTGCAAGAAAAAGCAAATCAAAAAGAGGCGTTATTTGTTGTAATTACCTCAGAAACATTTGACACAATTCAAGCCGATTTGTATTCGTACTAAGTTTAATTTCAAATAAAAAAGCACCTGAAAAGGTGCTTTTTTATTTGAAGTAGTATCGTTCTTATTCTTTAGTCACAATTTGCATTGTTTCTCTACTGATTTGTTTTAACAAAACAGTTTTGTCTTTTTCAACTGTTTTAGCTGCAGCATCATCAAAATGTCGGATGGTATAAAGCGTAACATTTTCTTCAAAATCGACTTTGAATTTTTTTGAAAGTACGGCATTTAATGCGTTGAATTCGCCAAATTTATCCTCAACACATACTGAAAAACTAATTGCTGAATTTTGAATTAAGTTCACTTTGATTTTATGGTCGTGAAATAATCCAAATATTTCACTGATATTCTCCTCCATTATAAAAGAGAAGTCAATAGAGGAAAGAGAAATCAATAATTGGTTTCGTTTAACAATGAAGCAAGGTAAATGAGGTTCTAAATCTACTCCTTTTGAAACACTTGTTCCTTTTAATAATGGATTGATAAACGATTTTACATACAAAGGAATTTCTTTCTTTTGCAGTGGTTGTAATGTTTTTGGGTGAATTACCGAAGCACCATAGAACGCCAATTCAATTGCTTCGCGATACGAAATTTGATTTAACAAACTTGCATTTTCAAAGTAGCGAGGATCTGCATTCATTACGCCAGGTACATCTTTCCAAATCGTTACACTTTCAGCATTCAAGCAATAGGCAAAAATAGCAGCAGTATAATCAGAACCTTCACGACCCAAAGTAGTAGTGAAATTATTATCGTCGGACCCCAAAAATCCTTGTGTTATATTTAAAATCTTAGGTGCAATATTTTTGGCAATGTTCTTTTGGGTTAGTTCCCAATCTACTTCAGCATCTCTATAATTAGCATCTGTTTTAATAAAGTTTCTAACGTCGATCCATTGGGTTTTAATACCCATAAAATTCATAAAATGACTAAGAATTGTAGTCGAAATTAATTCTCCAAAACTCACAATCTGATCGTAAACAAAATTGTAATTTGGTGATTTATTGTGTGCTAAAAAGTATTCTAGATCAGTAAACTGCTCATTGACTGCAGCGAAAACTGGATCTTTGTCATTTTCAAACAAATCCAACAAGATTTGATTATGGTATTTCTTAATTTCTTGAACCGAGGCACTCAATTCAGCAGATTTTTCAAAGTAATTTTTGATCACTACTTCTAATGCATTGGTAGTTTTCCCCATAGCAGAAACTACTAATAAGACATCTTCATAACCTGCTTTTTGTAATACGTCATATACGTTTTTGATTCCATCGGCATCTTTAACAGAGGCGCCACCAAATTTGAATATTCTCATTTTATGTATGCTATTTTAATTTATTTTCAACAAAATAATGGATTCTTTCTTCATCCATTTGCGCTATTTTCCATTCGTCAAATACTTTCGCTCCTGAATTTTCATAAAACTCAATAGCTGTGGTGTTCCAGTCTAATACGGCCCATTCGATGCGACGTACGTTGTCTTTTTTTCCCTGTTTTATTATTTCTGAATACAATGCATATCCAAGACCCGTTCCTCTCATGCTTTGTTTTACTACCAAATCTTCCAAATGAATCGTTTTTCCTTTCCATGTTGAATAACGGTAATAGTACAAAGCGATACCAACAATGTTATCATCAACTTCGGCTACAAATACATGAAATAAAGGATGAGTTCCAAATCCATCCCGAATTAAATCGTCTTCCGTTATCACAACCGCATCAGGTTCTTTCTCAAAATCAGCTAATTCCTGAATTAGAGCCAAAACGCCTTTCATGTCTTCGGGTTTTCCTTTTCTTATGTTCATAAATTAGTATTTTATCTACTTACTTTTTTGTAATAATAAGCCAAATTCTATAATTTGTTTAACAAATATACAATGATAGCTAGCTTCATAACAATATTTATGTTGTTTTCACAAAAAAAATATTATTTGTTAGTTGGCTTTCACTTTGATACCGTTGTGCAATAAAAAAAGCCCAATTAAGGGCTTTTATATTCAAGGGGTATAAATGTATTATTTATACATGTTTTTCATTTCGTATATAAAAGTGTCTAAGTCCACTTTTTTATCAATTAAAGTAAGTGCTTTATGAATGATATAACCTGCATTACTTGGCGTAAAACCTAAAGCAACACCCAATTTCTCTAATAATTTTTCCTGCCCATCGCCTAAATGATGATCAATGTGTACCATTCGTCCTAAATCGAATAAACGCTCTAATCTCTCATTATACGAATACGGTGGGTTGATAGGATATAAAGATGGATTTTCTAAAATTTCTTCATACTCCGAGTTAGAGATTTGAAGGTTTGTTGCTAATTTGTCTAAGAAAGCTTTTTCTGCTGTTGAAGAATGTCCATCGGCAAGAGCCACGCGAACTATGGCTGAAAAATGTCCTTTGTTTCTGGTTTTGAATTCGCTATCAAATAAATCTGAAAATGACATAATAAGTGGGTTTTATAATAAGCATAAAGGTACATATTTTTTCAAAAAAAAGGCTAGGTTCAGCGCTTATTTGGAATGTTTTTTTATTACAAAAGTTTTCTCATTCCACAGAATTCGCTTTTTCAAAATTAATTGTAAGTTTACCAATAATTAGAAACTAAAAATACTTATGTCAGAGTTTTGGGTTTATTTTCAAATTGGCTTGCATCATGTTTTAGATATTCAGGCATATGATCATGTCTTGTTTATGATGGCTTTAGTGTTGCCTTTTACCTTTAAAGATTGGAAAAGATTATTGTTTTCGGTTACGCTTTTTACGGCAGGTCATACTACGGCTTTGTTGCTTTCAGTCTATGAAATTCTGGTTATTAAGGCTTCTATTGTTGAATTGCTAATCCCCATCACTATTTTGTCAACTGCGGTTTTTAATTTATTTACTATTGGCAAAACGAATAGAAAAGAAAACCTGAATTTGATTTTCCTAATTACTCTTTTCTTTGGTATTATCCATGGTTTAGGATTTTCAAATTATTTTAAAACCCTATTAGGAGGCAGTTCAAATTCCAAATTAATACCTTTGTTGGAGTTTGCTTTAGGAATCGAAGGAGCACAAATTACAGTGGTATTAGCGATGTTGATCGTGGCATATAGTGTGCAAAGCCTATTTAAATTTTCAAGAAGAGATTGGATTTTAGTAGGGTCAGCATTTATAATTGGTGTGGTGGTACCAATGATTTTAGAAAATGAAATTTGGATTCAATAAAAATGGAAGATAAAAAATTAAATAAATACGATAAGGCCTATTTGCGAATTGCTAAAGAGTGGAGTCAATTATCGTACTGTAAACGCAAACAAGTTGGCGCTATAATTGTTAAAGACCGAATGATTATTTCGGACGGTTACAATGGAACACCTTCTGGATTTGAAAACTGCTGCGAAGATGAAGAAGGATTGACCCGTTGGGATGTTTTACACGCCGAGGCCAATGCGATTCTAAAGGTAGCACGATCTACTCAATCTTGTGAAGGGGCTACTTTGTATATTACCCTTTCTCCTTGTAAAGAATGTAGCAAATTAATTCATCAATCAGGAATTAAACGAGTGGTTTATCACAATGGCTACCGCGACGATTCGGGACTTCAATTTTTGACAAAAGCAGGAATTGAAGTAGAGCACATTGCTGTACTTGAGGAAGAATAAATTAGTTATTTTTTTGTACTATCATGTACTTGTACCGGGACACCTTCATTCCAAAGGGTAAGTAAGTCCGTAGCAACAGCCGCTCCACTTCCTGCGGCAATCGTAAGCTGACTTCGGCATCCAGCTAATGTTCCTATAACATAAATTCCTTCAATTACTTTATGATCTGTATTTTTTAATTGAATGCGTTGTTTTTCGGCTAAAGCTTTTTGATGCGGCTCAACAAACTGAGTAAGGCCTTCAATGTTGAAGGTATTGGCAGAACCAATTCCTACAATAATACTTTGAGTTGAATAGGTGTTTTTATTAGAAATCACAGTAAAATTGGGATATTCTCCTTCGATTTTCAACACTTTTTCATCAGAAATTTGAACAACATGCGGATACATTGAGGTAAGGTGAGTTTTGCTTTCCTGCAATAATTCAGCACCTAATTTGCCAGGAGTAATTCCGTAGGCATTATTAAAAACAGCTTCTTGTAAAGCGGAGGATTTTTGGTGGGTAAAAATGCCGATTTTTTTCTCAGAGGCAAAAGGTTTGTTTTTGGCTGAACCTAAAACAAGCGCGCAAGATATTCCTGAAACGCCGCCTCCGATAATTAGTACGTCAAATTGATTATTCATTCATTTTCTTTTCAATCTCTTTTGACATTCTAAAAATTAATAGAATTAAAATGGCACAAAAAGAGGCAGTAATTCCAATCAAAGCATACATACTTTCACCAGCAAATACATCATTGAAATTTAATCGAGTTGCATTAAAAATAAGCAATGCTGAGGCTAGTAAAATTAAGACAAGTGTAAAAATTTTCATAGGTTGGGTTTTAATATTCCAATTTCTTTACCTAAAAAGGAGCCGTAAATTTATAAAATTAATAATTACACAAACAAACCTTTAACATTAGCGGCAAATAATTTAACAGCTATTGCTAAAAGTACCACTCCAAAAGCCTTTCTGATTACCCCTAATCCATTTTTCCCTAATAATTTTTCGAGTCTGGAGGATAGTTTCAAAACAATATATACTAAAATCAAATTGAATACGATTGCAATTAATATATTGATAGTGTGAAATTCAGAGCGTAATGAAAGTAAAGTAGTCATCGTTCCGGCACCTGCAATTAATGGGAAAGCGATTGGTACGATAGAAGCAGAACTGGACTCTTCGTCTCTATAAATGCGAATTCCTAAAATCATTTCTAGGGCTATAAAAAACAATACAAATGATCCGGCTACCGCGAAAGAGTGAACATCTATTCCGATTACTTTTAGAAACTCTTCTCCGATGAATAAAAAAGTTATCATAATGATACCGGCAACAATTGAGGCTTTTTCAGATTCAATATGTCCGTGTTTGGTTCGTAAATCTACTATAATTGGAATACTGCCTACAATATCAATTACGGCAAACAATACCATTCCAACAGTCAGGATCTCTCTAAAGTCAATTTCAAACATCTCTTTTTTTTGCTGTAAAGGTACACTTTTAAAGAAATTAATGTTGAGGATATTTCCATCGAGATTTTAATTTAAGGTCAATTTAGTGTTATTTTCTTCAACTGCTTTGATTACCTTTGCGCTTCATTATTCAATATATGTATCCAATGTTTCAATTAGGAAAAACCATCGTTTCTGAAGAAATACTCGAAAGAGATTTTGTTTGTAATTTATCTGCTTGTAAAGGGAATTGTTGTATCGATGGAGATGCAGGCGCTCCTTTAAGTGCAGAAGAAACAAAAATCATGGAAGAAATATATCCTAAGGTGAAACCGTATTTACGCCCCGAAGGTATTGCTGCCATCGAAGCGCAAGGAACTTGGGTAAAAGGAGAAGATGGTGATTTTGAAACTACTTTAATAGAAGGTAAAGATTGTGCCTATGTTATTTTTGATGGTGCCACTGCATTGTGTGGTATTGAACAAGCCTACAATGAAGGAATTGTAAGTTGGAAAAAACCTGTTTCTTGTCATTTATATCCTATTCGCGTTAAAGATTTTTCGGAGTTTACTGCTGTAAATTATGACAAATGGGATATTTGCAACGATGCCTGTACTTTGGGTAAAGAATTGCAAGTGCCAGTCTATAAATTTGTCAAAGAAGCTCTAGTAAGAAGGTTTGGCGAAGATTGGTATTTAGAGCTTGAAAAAGTAGCTTTGGATCTAAAAAAATAATACAACCTACCTCGGCAATTTACAGTTTGCCAGTTTTCTAAAAATCCTATATTTTACGGGACTACATCGATTTTTAATTTTTCAAAACATTGATTTGTAGCCAATTATGTTTTGGATAAGAATTGCTATGTTTTTTCGACTTTGTTAAAAACTAGAGCCGATTGTGAATAAGTTTGACTTTTTATACCCGCAAGATTTTACAATCTTTGTAAACCCCAAACATTCCAAAATCTAATGTATTTTCAATCAAAAAAATAAACCCATATTTATGTCTGCTATTGAACCAATTTTACAAGAAAACAAAGATCGTTTTGTGATTTTTCCAATCAAACACCAAGATATTTGGGAGTGGTACAAGAAACAAGAAGCGTGTATTTGGACCGCTGAAGAAATTGACTTGCATACCGATTTGAATGATTGGAATAATAAATTAAATGCAGATGAAAAATATTTCATCAAACATATATTAGCATTTTTTGCTGCTTCTGACGGAATTGTAAATGAAAATTTAGCTGAAAATTTTGTTTCGGAAGTACAATATCCAGAAGCGAAATTTTTCTATGGTTTCCAAATCATGATGGAAAATATTCATAGTGAAACGTATTCATTGTTGATTGATACCTATGTGAAAGACGAAGCTGAAAAACACGAATTGTTTCATGCTATCGAAACGTTTCCAGCCATTAAAGAAAAAGCAGAGTGGGCTTTGAAATGGATTAGCTCTGAATCTTTTGCTGAACGTTTGATTGCTTTCGCAGCCGTAGAAGGAATCTTCTTCTCAGGTTCTTTCTGTTCTATTTATTGGTTAAAGAAACGTGGTTTAATGCCAGGTTTGACTTTTTCTAATGAGTTGATTTCAAGAGACGAAGGAATGCACTGTGATTTTGCAGTTCATTTGCATAACAATCACTTAGTAAACAAAGTGCCAAAAGCGAGAATTACTGAAATTTTAACCGATGCATTGAGTATCGAAAGAAAATTCATCACGGAGTCGCTTCCTGCTAGTTTGATTGGAATGAATGCCAATTTAATGACTCAATATTTAGAGTTTGTAACAGACCGTCTTTTGGTAGAATTAGGATGTGATAGAGTATACAATTCGTCGAACCCGTTTGATTTCATGGACATGATTTCGTTACAGGGAAAAACTAACTTCTTTGAAAAACGTGTTGGTGAATACCAAAAAGCAGGAGTAATGAATACCGATTCTGAGGCTCAAAAAATTACATTCGATGCCGATTTTTAATCGGAACTAGATTTAGATTCTGAATAGATTACCGCGCTGCGGCGCAAACAAATAATAACAAATACTCGAAAGCAAAGAAGGGATTTTTTGTTTTCTTAAAACGACAAGATTATGTATGTAGTAAAAAGAGACGGTCATAAAGAACCGGTAATGTTTGACAAAATCACAGATAGAATTAAGAAACTATGTTATGGTTTAAATGATTTAGTTGATGCTGTAAAAGTAGCAATGCGTGTGATTGAAGGATTATATGACGGAGTTACTACATCAGAATTAGATAATCTTGCGGCTGAAACCGCAGCTTCAATGACGATTGCTCATCCGGATTACGCCCAACTAGCGGCGCGTATTGCGATTTCAAATTTGCATAAAAATACCAACAAATCATTCTCTGAAACGATGAATGAAATGTATCATTATGTAAATCCAAGAACCAACCAGGCTTCTCCTTTATTATCAGAAGAAGTACACAAAGTAATTCAAGAAAATGCAGAGTTGTTAAACTCGCATATCATTTATAATAGAGATTTTAATTACGATTATTTCGGATTCAAAACTTTAGAGCGTTCGTATTTGTTGCGTATCAACGGAAAAATTGTAGAGCGCCCACAACATATGTTGATGCGTGTATCAGTTGGAATCCACATGAATGATTTGGATTCAGTGATTGAAACTTACGACTTAATGTCGAAAAAATTCTTCACACATGCTACGCCAACGTTATTCAACGCAGGTACACCAAAACCACAAATGTCTTCTTGTTTCCTTTTGGCTATGCAAGATGACAGTATTGATGGAATTTATGATACCTTAAAACAAACCGCTAAGATCTCGCAATCAGCGGGTGGAATTGGATTATCAATTCATAATGTTCGTGCAACGGGATCGTATATCCGTGGCACTAACGGAACGTCTAACGGAATTGTTCCGATGTTGAGAGTATTTAACGATACCGCTCGTTATGTAGATCAAGGAGGAGGGAAACGTAAAGGAAGTTTTGCGATTTATATCGAAACTTGGCATGCTGATATTTTTGATTTCTTGGATTTGAAAAAGAATACTGGAAAAGAAGAAATGCGTGCAAGAGATTTATTCTTTGCGATGTGGACGTCTGATTTGTTCATGAAACGTGTGCAAGAAGATACTACTTGGACCTTAATGTGTCCAAACGAATGCCCAGGATTGTATGATGTGTATGGGGATGAATTTGAAGCATTGTATACCTCATATGAAACGCAAGGAAAAGGAAGAAAAACGATTAAAGCTCGTGAATTATGGGAGAAAATTCTAGAATCTCAAATTGAGACTGGAACGCCATATATGTTGTATAAAGATGCGGCTAACCGTAAATCCAACCAAAAGAATTTAGGAACTATCCGTTCGTCTAACTTGTGTACCGAAATTATGGAGTACACTTCGAAAGACGAAATTGCGGTGTGTAACTTGGCTTCGATTTCGTTGCCAATGTTTGTTGAAAACGGAAGTTTCAATCACCAATTGTTGTTTGATGTAACTAAACGAGTAACACGCAACTTAAATAAAGTAATCGATAGAAATTACTACCCAGTAAAAGAGGCAGAAAACTCTAATTTACGTCACCGTCCTGTAGGACTTGGGGTACAAGGATTAGCAGATGCTTTTATTATGTTGCGTTTGCCATTTACTAGCGACGAAGCAAAAAAATTAAACCAAGAAATTTTCGAAACATTATACTTTGCAGCGGTAACCGCTTCGATGGAAATGGCAAAAGAAGAAGGACCCTATTCTACTTTCAAAGGATCTCCAATTTCGCAAGGAGAATTCCAACACAACTTGTGGGGAATGAAAGACGAAGAATTATCAGGTCGTTGGGACTGGGCATCGTTACGTAAAGAAGTGGTAGAACACGGAGTTAGGAACTCATTATTGGTAGCGCCAATGCCAACAGCTTCTACGTCTCAAATTTTAGGAAACAATGAAGCGTTTGAACCATATACCTCAAACTTATACACTCGTCGTGTGTTGTCAGGAGAGTTCATCGTGGTGAACAAGCACTTATTACACGATTTAGTAGAGCGTGGTTTATGGAACGAAACCTTGAAACAGCAAATCATGCGTGAAAACGGATCAGTTCAAAACATTGATGTGATTCCACAAGATTTGAAAGAATTATACAAAACGGTTTGGGAAATGTCAATGAAAGATATTATTGATATGTCTCGTCACAGAGGATATTTTATTGACCAATCACAATCGTTGAACTTATTCATGCAAGATGCTAATTATTCTAAATTGACTTCAATGCATTTCTATGCTTGGCAATCTGGATTGAAAACAGGAATGTATTACCTAAGAACAAAATCAGCAGTAGATGCAATTAAGTTTACGCTAAACAATGATAAAAAAGCAGAACCAGAAACTGTAGTGGAGTTGGAAGTTAAAGAACAACCTGTTGCAGTGCTTAACGAAGCAGTTGAAATGACAGCTGAAGAATACAGAGCTATGATTGAACAAGCGCGTAACGCAGGTCCTGATGAATGCGAAATGTGTGGTTCATAAAATCAATACAAATACCAACTTGAACAGCCGTCATTATTGACGGCTGTTTTTTTTAATAGTATATTTGTTGTAGCAATATTTGTTCAAAATCATGCATTACCTTACCCAAGACTTAGTTTTTCCATCCGTATCAAAAGCAAATAAAGACGGCTTATTAGCTATTGGCGGAGACCTATCTCCCGAGCGATTACTATTAGCCTATCAAAGCGGGATTTTTCCTTGGTTTGAACCCGGAGATCCCATTTTGTGGTGGTCGCCCAATCCCAGAATGGTTTTGTTTTTTGAAGATTTAGTCGTGTCCAAAAGTATGCGCAACATTTTGAATCGGAAAACATTTAAAGTAACCTTTAATCAAGATTTTAGAGGAGTTATTTCCAATTGTCAAAAAATCAAGCGGGAAGGACAACAGGGGACATGGATCACTAATGATATGATTGAAGCCTATTGCAAGTTGAATGAATTGGGGATAGCCAAATCGGTTGAGGTTTGGCAAGATGACGAATTAGTTGGTGGTTTATATGGAGTTGATTTAGGAACTGTTTTCTGTGGCGAAAGTATGTTTTCGAAAGTAGCCAATGCTTCCAAAGTTGCATTTATTCATTGGTCACAACATCTCAAAGCGAATAATTATAAACTGTTGGATTGCCAAATATACAATCCGCATTTAGAAAGTTTGGGTTGTCGTGAAATTGCAAGAGATGAATTCATTGAATTTCTGAAAAGCTAGACTTGAACACTAAATCCGTACATCGTAAATCGTACATCGTAAATCGTACCTCGTAATTAGCTAGTTCTTTTCCAACAATCGGCCACATGATCATCTACCATTCCTGTTGCTTGCATATGCGCATAGACTACAGTTGAACCTACAAATTTAAATCCGCGTTTTTTCAAGTCTTTACTGATAGCATCTGAAAGTGGGGTAGTGGAGGTAATGTCTTTCATAGTTTGTGGATGATTGATAATGGGTTTTCCATCGGTAAATTGCCAAATGTACTTGCTGAAACTACCGAATTCTTTTTGTACTTCCATAAATGCAATGGCATTAGTAATCGTAGCACGAACTTTTAATTGGTTGCGAATAATCCCAACATCTTGTAGTAAATCTTCAACTTTTTGTTCGTCGTAAAGCGCTATTTTTTGGTAATCAAATTGATCGAACGCATCACGAAAATTTTCTCTTTTTTTCAAAATGGTAATCCAGCTTAATCCGGCTTGAAACGTTTCCAAGATTAAAAATTCAAATAATTTTTGATCATCATACACAGGGACTCCCCATTCGTGATCGTGATACGCTTCGTAAATTGGAATGCCTACGCACCATCTGCATCTGTTTTTATCCATTTTAAGCCTTTATTTCGCTATCTAAATAGTTTTTTATAATTCGGTGACCAATATAAATCATCGGCGTTAAAAGTACCGCTATGCCTAATTTAAAAGTATAACCGGTCAAGGCGGACCCGATAAAAGTTTCAAAGTCAATTTTTCCAGGCAGCCAAAATGCGATTCCTAACACAATAAAAGAATCAAATAATTGGGAAATAACAGTGGAGCCGGTTGCTCGTAACCAAATTTTCGTGTCGCCGGTTTTGTTTTTGAAATACCAAAATACGGTCACATCAATTAATTGAGAAACTAAGAAGGCTATAATACTTCCGAAGATGATCCACATGCTTTGTCCAAAAACGGCTTGAAATTCAGCGTCACTAACTGGGCTAATTCCTTTAGCAGCGGGAATAGCAATACCTAGAAGTAAAATAATAAAAGCGTAAGCGATTAAACAAGCGGTTAAAATGGAAAGTCTTCGAACCCCTTTTTCTCCAAAGTATTCATTGATTAAATCGGTTGTTAAAAAGACAATGGGCCATGGTAAAATCCCAATACTCATGACAAAAGGGCCAATTTGAATTAGCTTTCCTCCAATTAATTCTGCCACCACCGCATTGGTGATAAAAATCCCGGCCAGGATTACAAATACGATGTCTTTTTTGGATTTGAACATTGGTGCAGTGTTTAGTATTTCAAACTTACTATTTTTATTTTTAATTATTGGTACAAAAAAATCCCATTCAGTCAAGTAAGTTTTGGAATTACAATAAACTCTGTTTGTTCCACAACTCAAAGTATTTCTCTTTCTTATTAAGTAGTTCTCGATGATTTCCTGATTCTATAATAGTCCCATTTTTCATTACCAAAATTAAATCAGCATTGGCAATAGTACTTAATCTATGAGCTATAATGATTACCGTTTTTCCTTTGGCTTTAAAATCATCAATTGCATTTTTTACGATGTTTTCTGAGTGAGTGTCTAAAGAGGATGTTGCCTCATCCATTAACAAGATTTCAGGATTCTTATACAAGGCTCTCGCAATGGCAATCCGTTGTTTTTGTCCACCTGAGAGCATCACTCCATTTTCTCCTATTTGTGTTTCAAATCCGTTAGGTAATTTTTCTAAGAATTCTGTAATTCCTAATTGTTTGGATAAATCCAATACCAATTTAATGTTTGGGTATGAATCCCCAAGAGCAATATTCTCTATAATATTACCTGAGAACAAATTGAGTTGTTGAGGAATAACACCCACACAATTTCTAAGACTTTGGTAATGGATAAATTGCAAATCATATTCCCCAATATAAATTTTACCTTTTTTAATTGGGTATAGATTTTGTAAAAGTGAGATTAAAGTTGTTTTACCACTTCCGCTTTCGCCCACGATTGCGGTAGTTTCATTCTTTTTAAAAACGGCATTAAAGTCTTTGAATACTTCTGTTCGTGCGCCGTATCTAAAACTTACATTCTCAAAAACAATGTCACCTATGTTCTCTTTTTGTAGTTCAATTTTGTTTTCTGTTTCTTCTCGTTCCAAATCCATTATCTCAAAGAGTCTGTCGGCTGCAATAAGAGCGTTCTGAGCTGTTTTATTCATTCCTATAAGCGAAGCCACAGGAGAAGTAAAATAACCGATTAGAGCGTAGAAAGAAAATAATTCGCCAGGGGTGATTTCTCGGTCAATTACATATCCTGAACCAATCCACATCAAAATTACCGTAAAAATGGAAGCCAAGAATTGTGTAGAAGTTCTAGCAAAAACCGAATTCATCCCTGATTTGTAGGTGGTAAACAATAGTTTTACAAATCGATTCTCTGTTTTAAGATTAGAGAATTCTTCTATTCCAAATTCCTTTACTGTTCGGATGTGTGTTACACTCTCCACCAACTGTGTTTCTAATTCAGCAGCATTCTCCATAATCTTGCGCTCTACTTTCTTGTTGAATTTATTGAGCAAGAAATAGATGAATCCGTAAAATGGAATCACTAATAAAATGACTAATGCTAGTTTCCAATAGTAGGTAAACATCAACGTAAAAGAGAAAATCACAATAAAAACATTTACTATCATATCAATGGCTACTTCATTGATAAAAGAACGGATTTTGACTGCATCATTAATCCTTGAGGTAATTTCTCCAATTTGCATCGTGTCGAAAAAACGTTGGGGTAAATGCAGTAAATGTTTATAGTACCCTAAGATTAGTTTGGCATCAATCAATTGCCCCGTTTTCATCACAAAAATACTTTTCTTAGAACCGATATAAGCTTGTAAGAGAATGATCCCAATCATTGAAATACTCAGTAGGTTCAATAATTTCTTATTTCCTTCCACCAAAACATAATCGGTTATCTTTTGAATGTAAATCGACATAGCCAATCCCAATACAGTAAACACAATTGCCCCAACCAGTGACTGAATTAAAATGGTTTTATGAGGTTGGACTAAATTCCAAAAACGTCTGCTTGGAGATATCTTTTCGTTATGAGGTGTTAGGTTATCATTGGGAGCAAAGAGGATTAATACTCCGGACCAAATTATTTGAAATTCTTCAAAATTATAGGTCTCCATTTTACCAAAGGCAGGATCCATTACTTCAATCTTATCTTTTGTTACATAGTAAATAACTACGTAATGGTGTAACTGTTGTTTTATAACCACGTGAGCAATGGCAGGAAGTGGGATTTTATCTATAGCATCTAAACCACCTTTAACGCCTTTGGCTTTGAAACCCATTTTCTCAGCTCCTTCAATTAATCCTAATACGTTTGTTCCTCGTTTATCGGTATTGGCTAATTGACGTACACGGGCTATCGGGAGATTAACCTTGTAATGATTACCGATAGATACCAAGCAAGCCGCACCACAATCTTTAATATCATGTTGTTTTATTTTTATAGATGCCATTCAATTATTATTTGATTTTTGGATTCAACCAATCGTCTATTTTGTCAAAGATTAGGTCAAATAGACTTCGCCTTGATAATATGTATCGAGTAGTTAAGGTCATTCCTTTGGTGACTTTGGTTTTGTAACCTGATTTGAGTTGTAGTTGCGTATTGTTTATAGTAGAACGAACTTTAAAAAAGGCTTGTTCTCCTTGAATGGTAATATTATGGTCAATATCAATGACTTTACCCTCTAATAGTCCCCACTGGTTGTAATTGAAAGCATCGATTTGAAATTTCACTTTTTGGTTTTTATGAATGAGTCCAATGTCACTGGGAGAAACACTACTTTCAACGATTAATTGATCGGTGGCTGATATGATAGCAATGGTTTGTGAGGCATTTAAGAATGAGCCCACTTGGATTCCAGAGAAGTTCTCAATAGTACCTGAAATCGGAGCCGTAATCACATGGTTTTCAGATTCTACATCAATTTTATTGAGTGTTCCTTTGAGATTTTTCAATTGGGTTTCTAAATCTCTTTTTTGGTTTTGCCACACACTTTTTTGACTTTTGAATAAACTTGATAACGATTGTTTGGAGTAGGTGTAATCAAAACTATATTTTTCAAACTCGGCTTTAGCAATGATACCTTTGTCAAAAAGGTGTTTGTAGCGGTCATACACAATTTTAGTCTGAGTAATTTTACTTTCTAATTCACTTTTTTTACTGTTGTACGAGTTCCATTCCTGTTGAAGTTCAGGCGTAGTAAGTACAGCGTTTGAACTCGTTACAATACTAGACAAATCACGAATTCTGGTTTGTAAATCACTTGATATGGATTCGTTGGTATATTTCTCACTATTAAGACTTTCTTGGTTAAGTTTAATTAGAGTGTCTCCTTTTTGCACCAACCAATTGTTTTTTAGGTGAACATAAACTACTTTACCATTGACTAAACTGGTTAAAGGCACGTTATCCGTAGTACTGCGAATAACACCTCTACTTTGACTACTAATGTCAATCTTGATTAGGGGCAATGAACTTATGAAAACTACTAGCGCTAACACTATAACCAAGTAAATCGAGATACTCTTGGTTTTGTTTTTATGGATAAGATTTTCGAGGTTATGGATGGGGTCTTGGGAGAAGGACATTGATAGTTAATTAAAAATTATATTTTATAATTTCTTTATTTCTTGATATAACAATTTCTTTAATATTATCGCGTAATTGATTTAGTTCATCAATTCTTGTTTTATAATAATTTATGTTTAATTTATTGACAGTAATTATTTCATCCCCTAATTTCATCCCCTTTAAATAAGACTCGCTTTTTTCTATAACAGCAACAATAATTATGTTATTATTTTTATCTAAACCAAAACGGAACCCTTTTTTACTAGGGCCTTGTGATTTAAGTTTAGTTACGTTTTTAAAATATAATTTTGAAGAAATCCCATCGAATACTAATGTGTTTTTAGGAAAAAAATCTAATCCGATTAGATTACGATATTTTGGATTTGTTTGAAGTTTAATATTTTTAAAATCATAGTTCCCAATTTTAATTATTGAATTATATGATAAAAGAATATTTAGTTTTTCAAGTTTTTTTTTAGTGATACTTTGAACTAAATTCTCTTCCTTGTAATGTTCTGAGTTATTTGTTGACAATAAAGTGTCATTAGATGTAATTTCTGAAAGGCTACCTGAATCAAGCATGAAATTACGCATATAGACACCATCAATATAAATTGCATCGATTAAAGCGCTCTTTTTTTTAAAATTCACGTTTATAAATGATAATGAATCTGTTTTGAATGGAATATTGTTAACAGTTATCTTATTATTATTGAAATTAAATTCCCAACAATACTTTGAAATTATGTCTGTCCCTAAAATTCCAATTATATTATATTTTTTCGCTAAATAGGAAATATTATATATTCTTGAAGTTACGTTTTTTATTGAGTGATTATATATTTCTAACTTGACATTTTTCAGCATAGATATACTATCAGAATTTCCGTAAAAATCAGTTATAATACTTGATTTAGGGTTGTGTTTATTTACATTTTCGGAATTAATTATTGTGTGATTACTACCTGTGTCAAATATAAAATCACCCTTTAATGTATCGTTGATAGAAATATTTTTTAGAATTATGAATTCGTTTTCAATGAATTCGTTTTCGGCATTATCAATTTCTTTAAAAGAGTTGTGAAATGAGCAAATCAAAATTGGAAGCATAATTATACTATGCTTCCAATAGTTATGAATATTAATTGCCAACTCGATTTCCATCTATTATGAGCGCTGTATTTTCATTTCCATCAGTTGCAAAATGATAACCAATAATGCACATTGCTAAAAAGAAAAGAGCACCCCAAAAGCCGCCTTCAATATTTTTCATTTCTTGAGCATTAAGCTCTACTAAATTCAAATTTTCTAAATTCATAATTAAAAATTTTAAAACGTTAATTAATTAGTTAATACAAAATTGGTTTCTCGAGAACTTCATTTGAATAAGTCAAAATTATTGTACCTCCGTGCAAGTTCTATGCACAGAGAAATTTATTTTAATAATTATAAACACAGTTGGATTTTGTCCTTTATTAATGAGTAGTAAAAAACATATTAGCGTTATATAAGCTAATACCACCATTGATTGTTACAGCATCCTCATCAGAAATTGCAATCATGACATAACGAAAAGAAAATTCAAAATTTGTTGTGTAATAAAAAGTCTCTTTCTTTTTACAATACTTAATTTGGGCGTTTAAGTTTTTAAAAAATTCTAACTCATTGTACATTTGTCGTCGACTTAAATACAATTTTTTGGCAAATGCTTCGGGAGTTCCTGTTTTTTCTGAATTAATAAGGGAGTGGATTTTATTAATTCTGTCAATGTACTTTAGGGATTTCATATTAGGGGCTTTTTAAGATTTTGGGATTATACATTTAGGTGAGATAAAAATAGCAATTATTTTTAAAATGCGTTAAATCGTGTTTTCTTTTTTACAGAGTTATTTTGAAATATAAAAACAAAAAAAATCCCATTCCGTTAGGAATGGGATTTTATATTTGAGATTAAAAATCTACTTTAGATTAACCTAAAGCGGCTCTTTTAAATCCTGTAACAGTTAAGTTAGCATCTACTGATTTTACGTAAGCAGCAACATTCATAGAACCATCTTTAATGTAATCTTGGTTTACTAATGTATTGTCTTTGTAAAAACGTTGGATTTTTCCTTTAGAAATATTTTCCAACATTGCTTCTGGTTTACCTTCAGCTCGTAGTTGCTCTTTTGCAATTTCGATTTCTTTTTCAATAACTGCAGCATCAACTCCAGCTTCGTTCAAAGCAATTGGGTTCATCGCAGCAGCTTGCATTGCAACGTTTCTAGCAGCTTCTTCAGCGCCAGCAACATTAGCAGATAATGAAACTAAAGTAGCGATTTTGTTTCCAGCGTGGATATAAGAACCAATGAAGGCTCCTTCTAATCTTTCGAAAGAACTGATTTCAATTTTTTCTCCGATTACTCCTGTTTGCTCGATTAATTTTTCAGCTACGGTGATTCCGTGGAAATCAGTTGCTAAGAAAGCGTCTTTAGAATCAAAGTTCAAAGCTAAAGCAGCTAATTCTTGTGCTAATTTCACGAAAGATTCGTTTTTACCAACGAAGTCAGTTTCACAGTTTAATGAGATTACAACACCTGATGTTTTAGCGTCGTTTACAACAGCGATAACAGCACCTTCTGTAGATTCTCTATCAGAACGGTTAGCCGCTACTTTTTGTCCTTTTTTACGTAAGTTTTCGATCGCTAAATCGAAATCTCCTTCAGCTTCAACCAAGGCTTTTTTGCAGTCCATCATACCTGCACCTGTGATTGTTCTTAATTTATTTACGTCTGCAGCAGTAATTGTTGCCATAATTTTTTTAATTTAAAGATTAAAAGATTGAAAAATTTAAGGACTAAGTATCAATTGCAACAATTAATATTTTGAATCTTTAAATCCTTCAATCTTTAAATGGTTTTATTTATTCTTCAGTTGCAGGAGCTTCAGCAGCAGGAGCAGCTTCTACTTCAACAGGAGCAGCAACTGCTTCAGCAGCAGGAGCAGCAACTTCGTCAGCTTCTTTTTCAGATCCTCTATCAGAAAGACCTTCAACTACAGCTGCAGTAACTAAAGTTAAAATTTTATCGATTGATTTAGAAGCATCATCATTTGCAGGGATAACGTAATCAACCTCTCTTGGGTCTGAATTCGTATCCACCATTGCGAAAACTGGAATGTTTAATTTTTGTGCTTCTTTTATTGCGATGTGTTCTGCTTTGATATCAACTACGAACAAGGCTGCAGGTAGTCTAGACATGTCAGCGATAGAACCTAAGTTTTTCTCTAATTTAGCACGAAGACGATCTACTTGCAAACGCTCTTTTTTAGAAAGAGTCATGAATGTTCCGTCTTTCTTCATTTTATCAATAGTAGCCATTTTTTTAACAGCTTTACGGATAGTTACGAAGTTAGTCAACATTCCACCAGGCCATCTTTCAGTGATGTAAGGCATGTTTGCTGCTTTAGCTTTTTCAGCTACGATATCTTTTGCTTGTTTTTTGGTAGCAACGAATAAGATTTTTCTACCTGATGCAGCGATTTTTTTCAAAGCTTCATTAGCTTCTTCAATTTTTGCTGCTGTTTTATATAGATTGATAATGTGGATTCCATTACGTTCCATATAAATGTAAGGAGCCATGTTTGGGTCCCATTTTCTAGTCATGTGTCCAAAGTGAACACCTGCTTCTAGTAATTCTTTTACTTCAACTTTGTTTGCCATTTTTTGTACTAGTTTACGTTCTGTTGATTAGCAATGTATAGATGGCGATTGCTCGGCTATATACATTTAGATGCTAAACTATTCCCTACCTCGGTAGGAGCAACAATAACTGTGTTTTTAAAATTCAATAATAAATGAACGATGTCTTGTCCCATTTGAACAAGACAGGTACTATTAACGTTTAGAGAATTGGAATCTCTTACGAGCTTTCTTCTGACCGAATTTCTTACGTTCAACCATTCTAGGGTCTCTAGTTAATAAACCTTCTGGTTTCAAGATTGCTCTGTTTTCAGCATTTACTTCACACATTACACGTGCTAATGCCATTCTTACAGCTTCTGCTTGACCAGTTGAACCACCTCCGTATACATTTACTTTTACGTCAAAATTGTTAGCGTTCTCTGTCATAGACATTGGTTGTAACACTTTGTACTGTAAAGTAGCTGTAGGAAAGTAAGTTGCGAATTCTTTTTTGTTTACAGTGATTACTCCTGTTCCTTCCGAAACATAAACACGTGCAACAGCGGTTTTTCTTCTACCGATTTTGTGAATAACTCCCATTACTTAAGATCGTTTAGGTTAACAGTTTTTGGTTTTTGAGCGCCTTGTTTGTGCTCAGAACCAACAACAACATTTAAATTTCTAAAAAGTTCAGCTCCTAATTTGTTTTTAGGTAACATTCCTTTTACAGCTTTTTCTACTAATAAAGCTGGATTTTTTGATTGCAATACTTTTGCAGTCAAAGTTCTTTGTCCTCCAGGGTAACCAGTGTGACGGATGTATGTTTTTTCATCCAATTTGTTACCTGTAAGGTTGATTTTTTCTGCGTTAATAACGATTACGTTATCTCCACAGTCCACGTGCGGTGTATAACTTGGCTTGTATTTACCTCTCAAAATCATAGCGACTTTTGAAGCAAGACGACCTAAGTTATGACCATCAGCATCAACAACAATCCACTCTTTTGATACAGTGGCTTTGTTAGCTGAAATTGTCTTGTAGCTTAATGTGTTCACAATTTTTATTTTTAATTAAACATTCCATCCCCAATAAAGGGGATGCAAAAGTACAATTATTTTTCTGAAATACAAATTGTCTGAAAATATTATTTAGTCTTGATTATCAGTAGCTAAAGGATTTGTTTTCAGACTACTTTTTGTTTTTATTTTTTTTGAACCTCTTTTTTGTATCCTCTGGCGTTATTTTTTCAAAAAGTCTTGATTTTTCTAGTGTTTTTTGAATAAAAATCTGGCCGTAATGAGTCAAATCGAGTCATTCAACCAATTTTTTTCTTATTTTAGCACTTTAATTTCCAACTATGAAAGCTAAAGCAACTCTTAAACAAATCGCCAAAGAACTTAATGTGTCTGTGTCAACAGTTTCAAAAGCACTTAACGATAGTCCTGAAATTAGCGAACAAACCAAAACCAAAATAAAGGAATACGCTAAACTTAAGAATTACAAGCCAAATGTTATTGGGTTGAATCTTAAGAATAGAAAAACCAAAACAATTGGCGTAATTATTCCCAATATTTTGAACTCGTTTTTTGCCAAAGTCTTTAGCGGAATTGAAAAAGTGGCTGATGAGAAAGGATATAATGTGATCATGTGTATTTCGAATGAATCTTTGGAAAAAGAGGCGCATACACTAGAGATGCTGAGTAATGGTACAATTGACGGATTTATTTTATCTGTTTCTGAAGAGGCACAAAAGCAAAATAATTACGATCACTTTAAGGAGATTATCAATGATGGAACTCCAATTGTCATGTTTGATCGAATTGCCGAAGGAATTGACTGCGATAAAGTGGTAGTAGACGATTTCGATTCAGCTTTAGATTCTACCCAACGATTGATTGACTTGGGTTGTAAAAACATTGCTTTACTTTCTTCAGTTGATAATTTGAGCGTTGGAAAACTTCGATTTGAAGGCTATTTAAAAGCGTTGGAAAAAAACAAAATTCCAGTAAATTCGAATTTAATTGTTAGAACTGACTCAGAAGAAGATATGAAAGTCCAAATGGAGGAAGTTTTCGCTAATAATACAATCGACGGTATCTTTGCTTTAGAAGAAAACGACTCGGTTGCTGCCTTACGAATGGGCTTGAAAAAGGGATATAAAATTCCGGAAGAACTTTGTATCATTGGTTTTGCCGATGGAATTTTAGCTTCGAGAAGATTGTCTCCAAGTTTGACTACAGTGAGTCAACACGGAATTGAGATTGGAGAAGAAGCAGCCAAGTTATTAATTAAACGTTTGGAAGACGATTCTGAAGAAGAACCGCCATATGAAACTAAAGTGATTAAAACCGTATTAAAAGAACGCGAAACTACCGCAAGAGTATAAAACAAAAAATCCATTCAATAGAATGGATTTTTTTATAAAATTAATGAGCTTCTAACCAATCTTTCCCTATTCCAATTTCCACTTCCAAAGGAACACTTAAAACCACCGCTTGTTCCATTTCGTGTTTGATCATTGGTTGAATTTTTTCTAATTCACTGTTGTGAACATCAAACACCAATTCGTCATGCACTTGCAATAGCATTTTTGATTTCCAATTTTCAGCAATTAATCTTTTATGAATATTGATCATGGCAATTTTGATAATATCGGCAGCGCTTCCTTGAATTGGGGCGTTTACTGCATTTCGTTCCGCGGCACCTCTCACAATTGCATTGGCTGAATTGATGTCTTTTAAATAACGTCTACGACCTAAAATAGTTTGTACAAAACCATTTTCTCTGGCGCTTTCTATTTGCTCCTGAATGTAGGATCTAAGTTTTGGATAAGTAGTGTAATACGCTTCGATTAATGCGGCGCTTTCAGCACGAGAAAGTGAAGTTTGATTACTTAATCCAAATGCTGAAACACCATATATAATTCCAAAGTTAACCGTTTTGGCATGACTACGTTGTTCTTTAGTTACTTCTTCTAAAGGTACATTAAATACTTTGGCAGCGGTACTTTTATGAATGTCTTCGCCTTGTTGGAAAGCTTTGATCATATTTTCTTCTCCGCATAAAGCAGCAATAATTCGAAGTTCTATTTGAGAGTAATCGGCAGAGAGTAACGTATAGTTTTCATCTCTTGCAATAAATGCTTTTCTGATTTGTTTTCCGCGTTCAGTTCGAATAGGAATATTTTGCAAATTAGGATTATTGGAACTCAAACGACCTGTAGCGGCTACCGTTTGCATGTAATCGGTATGAACGCGATGCGTTTTGGCGTCTACTTGCAAAGGCAATGCTTCGACATAGGTATTTTGTAATTTGATCAACGAACGCCAATCTAAAATAGCACTCACTATTTCGTTGTCTTTGGCCAAATAACTTAAGATTTCTTCCCCAGTCGCATATTGACCTGTTTTGGTTTTCTTTTGTTTTGCACCGCCAATTTTTAGTTTGTCAAATAAAATATCTCCCAATTGTTTTGGAGAAGCCAAATTGAATTTTTCGCCTGCAATTTCGTAAATGCGACTTTCTAATTTTGCAATATCGTCTCCTAATTCTTTCGATAACGATTGTAAGAAAGGAACATCCAAATTGATTCCTTCTTTTTCCATGCTGGCTAAAACAGTAACCAATGGAATTTCAATTTCTTCGAAAAGTTTTTTAGTATGTGTTTTGTCTAATTCGGTGTTGAAAATTTCTGCAAGTTGCAAAGTTACATCAGCATCTTCCACGGCGTATTCTTTGATTTCTTCCAAAGGAACGTCTCGCATCGATTTTTGATTTTTTCCTTTTTTGCCAATCAACACTTCAATAGATTGCGGCGCATATTTCAAATAGGTTTCGGATAAGATATCCATATTATGGCGCATGTCAGGGTTAATCAAATAATGCGCAATCATGGTGTCAAACAATTTCCCTTTTACTGTAATGCCATAATTAGACAAAACTTTTAAGTCGTATTTTAAATTCTGTCCAATTTTTTCGATCGTTTCGTTTTCGAAAAAAGGAACTAATTTTTCAATTAAAGATTGCGCTTCGGTTTGGTTCTCCGGAAACGGAATGTAAAACCCTTTTCCTTTTTCATACGAAAATGAAATTCCTACTAATTCTGCGTGCAAGGCATCGAGTCCTGTAGTTTCCGTGTCAAAACAAACCGAAGTTTGATTTTGTAAATTTTGTAATAACAATTTAATCCCCAAATCGCCTTGAATAATTTGGTACGAATGGGTTGTGTTTTCTAAGGTATTGTAATATTGATGACGGGCTTCTTCGGAACCTTCATCGATAGCACTTCCAAAAAGGTCAAATTGTTCTTCTGTTTTTGGTTGTGGTTTTTTGTATAATTTGGCCTCGTCAACTACCGGAGCTGCTTCTCCTTTTCTAAAGATAGCGTCAAATTGTTCGGCCATTCTTCGAAATTCTAGTTCGTTGAATAAAGCATCTGTTTTGTCCACATCAGGGGTAGACAATTCATAATCGGCTTCATTAAATTGGACAGGACAGTCTAATAAAATTGTCGCCAAGGTCTTAGACAAAAGTCCTTTTTCCTTATTGGCTTCAATATTGTCTTTCATTTTTCCTTTCAACTTGTCGGTGTTGGCCAATAAGTTTTCCATGGAGCCGAATTCCTTTAATAATTTCTTAGCAGTAACTTCGCCCACACCTGGTAATCCCGGAATATTATCGGCTGCGTCGCCCATCATTCCAAGAAAATCAATTACTTGTTCGGGTCTGTCTATTTCAAATTTTGCCAAAACTTCAGGAATTCCCCAAATTTCAATTCCGTTACCCATTCGGGCAGGTTTGTACATGAAGATATTTTCAGAAACCAATTGGGCAAAATCCTTATCTGGAGTGACCATGAAAACTTGGTAATTCTGTTTTTCGGCCTGTTTGGCAATAGTTCCAATTAAGTCGTCTGCTTCATATCCCTTTACCTCTATAATAGGAATATGCATAGCGCGCAGTAATTCTTGTATATAAGGTACCGCAATTTTGATGGCTTCAGGAGTAGCATCGCGATGGGCTTTGTATTCTGGGTAAATGTCATTTCGTAAATCACTACCGCCTTTGTCAAAAGCAACCGCTAAATGATCTGGTTTTTCTCTTTTAATCACATCCATCAGTGAATTCATAAATCCCATGATGGCGGAGGTGTCCATTCCTTTTGAATTGATCCTTGGGTTTTTAATAAAGGCATAATAACCTCTAAATATTAAGGCATAGGCATCAAGAAGGAAAAGGCGTTTTTTGGCAGACATTGGTATTTTGTTCTAAAAATTGAATCTGTAAAAATAAGTAAACCGAATGAAAGTTTTCTTCAAGAGTTAAATTTTAATTAATTAAATCCTGTTGTGAACAATTAAGTTGTTATTTTGTTCCCGAAATTATTTAGTGCATTATAAATGAATGTTGTTTTACTACTCTTTTTTCTGATCTGGGGGGCTATAGAATGGTTTTCCTTTCAAGCTTTTCGCACATTAATACAACGAAAAAAAGTATTGGTGTTGTACCAAGTAGTTTCGTTATTGTTTGCGATTTACTTTTTATATACTATCTCTCAATTTGATCGTTCCAAAGGTCAAACACATCAAACGATGTTTGTATTAGGGCTTGTATTAATGGTTTATTTGCCTAAAATTGTGTTGGCAATTGTAATGTTCACCGAAGATGTATTTAGAGTAGGAAAAGGTTCTGTAACTTTTCTAGCAAAGAAAAAGAACGATCAACCATTTTTTGCTTCAAGAAGAAAATTTGTGAGTCAGTTAGGATTGGGGCTAGCAGCGATACCTTTTTTATCTTTACTATATGGAATTTTTGAAGGGAAGTATAATTTTAAAGTAATTAAACAACGTATTTATTTTCCAGATTTACCAGAAGAATTTGACGGGTTTACGATTACACAAATTTCGGATGTGCATAGCGGTAGTTTTGATAATCCAGAGAAAATCAATTATGCGATAGATTTGGTAAATGCCCAAAATTCAGATATGATCTTGTTTACAGGAGATATTGTAAATACACATGCCAAGGAAATGATTCCGTGGATTAGCACCTTTAATAGAATCAAAGAACATAAATACGGTAAGTATTCGGTACTTGGGAATCATGATTATGGAGAATACGTGACTTGGCCATCTGAAAAAGAAAAAGAAGCTAATTTTCAAGCTATTAAAAATTTATACGGGCAAATTGATTTCAAATTGCTTTTGAATGAGCACACATTTATTGAAAAAGGAGGTCAAAAACTTGCATTAGTTGGTGTTGAAAATTGGGGGCACAATTTCAAAAAATTAGGAGATATCGACAAAGCTGCTGAGGGATTGACTCCTCAGGATTTTAAAATACTTATGAGTCACGATCCAAGTCATTGGGACTATATTGTACAACATCATAAGAACCATTTTCACTTAACATTATCAGGTCATACGCATGGAATGCAGTTTGGAATTGAAATCCCAGGCTACTTTAAATGGAGTTTGGTACAATATGTGTATAAGCAATGGGCGGGATTGTATGAAAACAAAGGAAGGTATGTCTATGTAAATCGAGGTTTTGGTTTTCATGCCTATTCGGGTAGAGTAGGAATTATGCCGGAAATTACAGTAATAGAGCTAAAAAAAGGCAATAAATTAGTGTAATTAACTAAAAATACTACATTTGTAAAATATTTATCTCTTTTAAAGCAGATTATAAAAATTAAATTTTTGGTTTTATGTCAAAATTTGGAGAACTTATAAACGCACAAATTCCAGTGTTAATCGATTTTTACACTGATTGGAATGAGTCTTCGGTTTCAATGCATCCAGTTATACGAGATGTAGCGGCCGCACTTGGTGATAAAGCCAAAGTGATTAAAATAGATGTTGATAAAAATCAAGAGCTAGCCGAGGCACTTCGAATTAAAGGTTTGCCAACTCTCATGATTTATAAAGAAGGTCAGATGGTTTGGCGACAAGCTGGAGAACTAGATGCAAACGCAATCATTAATTTGGTTCAAGAACAACTGTAAAAGTTAAAAAATAGATAACAAAAAAGTTTTATGATTCATTTCATAAAACTTTTTTGTTTTAGACAACTGTTGTATAATTATTTTTAATATTAAAAAATAACACTATATTTGCATCGTTATTTATTAAAATCTAGATAATGAGGGGACTAATCGTCCCCTCTTTTTATACAACTATGACGTTCAAAGAAAAAGTAAATACATTAGTTGAGGAATGCTTATTAGATAAGCCAAGTTTGTTTTTAATTGACTTAACAATTACAGATGCTTTCAAAATTATTGTCAATATAGATGGAGACAATGGAGTAGCATTGCAGGATTGTATCGATGTAAGTCGCTCAATTGAAAACAATTTAGACAGAGAAGAACAAGATTACTCGCTAGAAGTAGCCTCAGTAGGAGTGGGTTCGCCATTAAAAATGGTTCGTCAATACAAAAAAAATGTTGGTAGAACGCTGATTGTGAAGACATCAACTGAAAATATTGAAGCCGAATTGGTCGAAGCTAATGATGATTTTGTAATTTTGTCATGGCAAGCAAGAGAACCAAAGAAAGTAGGTAAAGGAAAAGAAACCGTTCAAAAGACGTTGGAACTTCCGTATACAGATATAAAAGAAGCAATTGTTACAGTAACATTTTAAATAAAGATTTCGCATGGAAAATTTAGCATTAATCGATTCATTTTCAGAGTTTAAAGATGATAAACTTATTGATCGTGTAACGCTTATGGCAATTTTAGAAGATGTATTTAGAAATGCATTAAAGAAAAAATACGGTTCAGATGATAACTTCGATATCATTATCAATCCTGACAAAGGAGATATGGAGATTTGGAGACGACGAGTGATCGTTGCTGACGAAGATTTGGATTTCGAAAACGAAGAAATCACGCTTACTGAAGCGAGAAAAATTGAAGCCGATTTTGAAATTGGTGAAGAGGTTTCTGAAGAAGTAAAATTAATTGATTTAGGAAGAAGAGCTATTTTGGCATTACGTCAAAACTTGATTTCTAAAATCCATGAACACGATAATACTAATTTGTACAAACAATTTAAAGATATTATCGGTGAAATATATACTGCCGAAGTACATCACGTTAGACCAAGAGTGGTAATTTTGGTGGACGATGAAGGTAATGAAATTGTATTGCCAAAAGAAAAACAAATTCCATCTGACTTTTTCCGTAAAGGAGATAATGTTCGTGGAATTATCGAAAGCGTTGAATTAAAAGGAAACAAACCTCAAATCATTATGTCTAGAACCTCTAATGTGTTCTTAGAAAAATTATTTGAACAAGAAATTCCTGAAGTTTTTGACGGATTGATTATGGTTAAAAATGTAGTAAGAATCCCTGGTGAAAAAGCAAAAGTGGCTGTAGATTCTTATGATGATAGAATTGATCCTGTAGGAGCTTGTGTGGGTATGAAAGGATCACGTATTCACGGAATTGTTCGTGAGTTAGGAAACGAAAATATTGACGTAATTAATTACACAACAAATAATCAATTATACATCACTCGTGCTTTAAGTCCAGCAAAAGTATCTTCGATTAAAATTAATGAAGAAACTAAAAGAGCTGAAGTATTCTTAAAACTTGAAGAAGTTTCTAAAGCAATCGGTAGAGGGGGTCACAATATTAAATTAGCAGGTCTTTTGACAGGATATGAGTTAGATGTAATTCGCGAAGGAGATGTTGCTGGTGGTGAAGAAGATGATATTGAATTAACTGAATTCTCAGATGAAATCGAAGAATGGATCATCGATGAATTTGCTAAAATTGGATTGGATACTGCAAGAAGTATTTTAAAACATGAAGTAGCTGATTTAGTGAGAAGAACTGATTTAGAAGAAGAAACAATTCTAGATGTAATTAAAATTTTAAAAGAAGAATTTGATAATTAATCTAATTCTTGAATACACATCTTAATTTTTATTAATATAAATTAAGAAACACAACAAAAAGATAATAATAAAAAGGTTTTATGTCTGAAGAGAGAGTAATAAGAATTAACAAGGTTTTAAGGGAATTAAACATTTCGTTAGAAAGAGCAGTAGATTATCTTAAAGATAAGGGAATTGCTATTGATGCAAATCCAAATGCTAAAATTTCTGAACGAGAGTTTGGTATCCTACAAAGTCAATTTGCGGGCGATAAGGGGAATAAAGAGGCTTCAAAAGAAGTAGGAGAAGAGAAAAGAAAGGAAAAAGAAGCGTTACGTATTCAACGTGAGCTTGAAATTGAGGAAAAACGCAAACAAGAAGAGGAGCGTCAAGAAGTTATTAAAGCAAAAGCGATTGTAACTGGTCCAATTCAAGTGGGCAAAATTGAACTCAATCCTAAAAAAGCTGCTCCTGCAGAAGTTAAAACCCAAAATGCACCCCAAGATGTTGTTTCTGAAAAACCAGTTTCAGACAAAAAAGAATCAAAACCTGTTGCTGAGGTAGCGCCAAAACAAGATAAAAAAGGAATTGCAGCTGAGGTAATCGCCGAAGGCAATTCGGATGATGCTCAAGTAGACGAAACTATCACTACTCAATATCAAAAATTATCAGGTGCTACGTTAACAGGACAAACTATTGATTTGTCGCAGTTCAATAAGCCTAAAAAGAAAAAAGAAGATCCCAAAATTACTCCTAATAAACCAGGCGTGCCAGGTGCACCAGGTACAGGAGCTAATGCTGGAAAAAATAAAAGAAAAAGAATTGTTGCTAAGCCATCTACTCCAGGTGAGCCAGGAGCACAAAATCCAAATAAAATAACTCCAAATACTGGAGGTGGTTACAATGCAAATAGAAGTGCTAAACCTGGTTTTGTAAAAGGGAATAGACCGGCTATTGTTGCAAAAGTAGAACCTACAGAAGAAGAAGTAAAAAATCAAATTCGTGAGACTCTTGAAAAACTTCAAGGTAAAGGTGGTAAATCTAAAGCTGCCAAATACAGAAGAGATAAAAGAGATACACACCGTCAAAAATCAGACGAAGAGCAAAGAGCTTTGGACGAAGGAAGTAAAACGATTAAAGTTACTGAATTTGTTACTGTAGGTGAAATTGCAATCATGATGGATGTGCCTATTACTAAAGTAATTGGTACCTGTATGTCACTTGGAATTATGGTTACGATGAATCAGCGTTTGGATGCTGAAACATTGACCATTGTGGCAGATGAATTTGGTTACGAAGTAGAATTTATTACCGTTGATATCGAAGAAGCCATTCAGGTTGTTGAAGATAAAGAAGAAGATTTAATGTTCAGAGCCCCTATCGTTACAGTGATGGGACACGTAGATCACGGTAAAACCTCTTTGTTAGATTACATTCGTAAAGAAAATGTAATTGCAGGAGAGTCTGGAGGAATCACGCAGCACATTGGTGCTTATGGGGTGACTTTGGATAACGGTCAAAAAATAGCATTTTTAGATACACCAGGTCACGAAGCCTTTACAGCCATGCGTGCACGTGGAGCTCAAGTTACCGATATTGCAATTATTGTAATTGCTGCGGATGATGACATCATGCCACAAACGAAAGAGGCTATTAGTCACGCTCAAGCGGCAGGTGTTCCAATTATTTTCGCAATTAACAAAGTGGATAAGCCAAATGCTAATCCAGATAAGATTAAAGAAAGATTAGCTGGTATGAACTTGCTAGTTGAAGATTGGGGTGGTAAAATCCAATCCCATGATATTTCTGCAAAAACAGGATTAGGTGTAAAAGAATTACTTGAAAAGGTATTACTTGAAGCTGAAATTTTAGATTTAAAATCAAATCCAAATAAAGCAGCTCAAGGGACTGTTGTAGAAGCCTTCTTGGATAAAGGTAAAGGATATGTTTCTACTTTATTAGTACAACACGGAACATTGAGGATTGGAGATTATATGTTAGCAGGTAAACATCATGGTAAAATTAAAGCCATGCATGATGAACGCGGACATGTAGTAATTGAAGCAGGACCTTCAACTCCAGTATCTGTTTTAGGTTTGGACGGAGCAGCTACTGCTGGTGATAAATTCAATATTTTTGAAGATGAAAAAGAAGCAAAACAAATTGCTTCAAAACGTTCTCAATTGATGCGTGAGCAATCAGTTAGAACACAACGTCATATTACATTAGATGAAATTGGACGACGAATCGCATTAGGTCAATTTAAAGAATTGAACGTGATCCTTAAAGGAGACGTTGATGGTTCTGTTGAAGCATTGTCTGATTCGTTCTCTAAATTATCTACCGAAGAAGTTCAAATTAATATTATCCACAAAGGAGTGGGTGCAATCACGGAGACTGACGTAATGTTGGCTTCTGCTTCGGATGCAATCATTATTGGATTTAATGTTCGTCCTGCAGGTAATGCAAGACAATTAGCAGATAAAGAAGAAATTGATATCCGTTATTATTCAATTATCTATGCCGCTATTGACGACTTGAAAGACGCAATGGAAGGAATGTTAGCGCCTGAAATGAAAGAAGAAGTTCTGGGTACAGCTGAAATTAGAGAGATATTTAAAATCTCTAAAGTTGGATCAATTGCAGGATGTATGGTGATGGATGGTAAAATTACAAGAAACGCTAAGGTTCGTGTAGTTAGAGAAGGAGTGGTTGTATTTGATGGTGAATTAGTAGCGCTGAAACGTTTTAAAGACGATGTAAAAGAAGTTACTAAAGGATATGATTGTGGTATTCAAATTAAAGGTTACAATGATATCGAAGAAAGAGATGTTATTGAAGCTTACCACGAAGTCGCTATCAAAAAGAAATTGAAATAAAATTGACAAGCATAAAAAAATCCCGAATAATCGGGATTTTTTTATGCTTAATTATTATTGAGGTTTTATGAGTAAAATATTTTTATATTTTTTTTTGATTTCGGCAAAATTTCTTTCCGCTTCCATTCTAGATTTATAGTTGCCTACCCATACTTTGTAGTTAGGAGTATTAAATACGATAGTAGCATCAATGTCTTTAAATTCTTGTTTAAATTGAATTACAGTTTTTTTTGCTTTTTCACTTTCTCCACTAAATATCTGAATTTTATATCTCTCTTTTGAGGCTAATGAGGGATTAATTTTTCGTTTTTCTACAATTAAATGAGCTACTTTATCTTCTGTATTTGTATAGTTTTTTACTGTTTGTGCTTGAATTTCAACACAATAAAATGCACTAAAAATAAATACAAAAACTACTTTTGAAACGCCTAAAATTCTCATAATGTGATGATTTTTGTACAAAAGTAATATTTACTTATAGAATACTAATGGTAAATATTATTTAGAATTAATATAAATTGAATTTAAGATTATTTTAAGGTTTTGAGAATAGTTCTTAAGTCGTATTTTTGTGCAAGTTTTAAAAGAATGTATACGTTTTTCTAAAAAGTGTTTTTAGAACTAATTGTACTAATTTTAGTAGATAATCATTATACTATATGAAAAAGATGGGTAACCATAATTCGATCGTAAGGAAATTATATTTCTGCTTAGCTTTAATGCTAACTTTCTCTCTAACTTCATTTGCTCAAGATGCTGCTCCGGCGGCTGATGCTGCTGCGGCTCCTGCTGCTTCTGCTGGAGGTGATCCTGTTGTTGGTAAAGAACTTTTTAATGCAAATTGCGCTGCTTGTCATAAGCTTGACGCAAAAGCGACTGGTCCTGCTTTAAGAGGTGTGGCTGGTAAGTATGAGATGTCGTGGATCTACAAATGGGTTCACAATAGTTCTGATTTAATTAAATCAGGAGATGCTCAGGCTGTGAAAATTTATGAAGAGTATAATAAGTCAGTAATGACTGCTTTTCCTCAATTATCAGAAGCTGATATTGATAACATAATTGCCTATACTTCTACTCCAAAAGAAGAAGCGCCTGCTGCTGCAGCTGCGGCTGTTCCTGGTGCTGAAGGTGCTGCTCCCCAAGCTGAAGGAGGTATAACAAATACAATCATTTTAGGTGCTTTGGCATTGGTGATGGCGATGTTGGTAGTGATGTTGTTTTTAGTAAACAGCGTATTGCATAAAGTAGCTAAAGCTAATAATATTGAAGTAGCTCCAAAAGAGCCTACAACTCCAATTTGGAAAGCATTTGTTAAGAATCAATTTTTAGTTTTGGTTACAGTAATATTTTTATTGTTATCTGGAGCTTATTTGGTTTATGGTTTCTTAATGCAACTTGGTGTTGATCAAGAGTATGCGCCAATCCAACCAATACATTATTCTCACCGAATCCATGCTGGAGACAATGAGATCAATTGTAAGTATTGTCACTCTGCTGCTAGAGTTAGTAAAAATGGAGGAATTCCTTCTTTGAATGTGTGTATGAATTGTCATAAAAACATTGCCGAAGTTGCTGAAACAACTGCTACTCCTGAGTACAGCAAAGCATTTTATGATGAGCAAATACAAAAATTATATACTGCTGTAGGTTGGGATCCTGCTACACAATCGTATACAGGAAAAACACAGCCAGTTAAATGGGTTCGTATTCATAACTTACCTGACTTTGTATATTTCAACCACTCACAGCACGTAACTGTTGCGGGTATTGAGTGTCAGACTTGTCATGGTCCAGTTGAAGAGTATGAAATTCAAAAACAGTTTGCTCCTTTAACAATGGGATGGTGTATTGATTGCCACAGAAAAACAGATGTTAAAATGGAGGGTAATGAATATTACACTAAAATCCACGAACAACTTTCTAAAAAATATGGAGTAGACAAATTGACTGCTGCGCAAATGGGTGGTTTAGAATGTGGTAAATGTCACTATTAATCAAATTATTAAGTTTTTAATATTTATATATGTCATCAAACAAAAAATACTGGAAAAGTGTTGAGGAACTAGACGGAAATAGTTCTATTGTTGAGGCGCTTAAAAATAACGAATTCGTTGAAGA